>ENA-UOWG01000361-UOWG01000361.1-activated-sludge-metagenome-genome-assembly--contig:-NODE-361-length-62970-cov-6.230788_pt1 | contig 62970 bp, 48 predicted proteins | sample MGYA00238147_ERZ761563 | MGnify/ENA primary metagenome ERZ761563 (study PRJEB28884, sample SAMN05720216) | anaerobic digester metagenome | isolation source: active sludge of municipal...
CCTGATGTCGTCTTCTACTTATCGTCTCTCATACGCAGAGAATTAAATGACCCTGCGGCCGCCCGGGGAGGCTTGACACCATCCCGGTGGTTGCTAGAATCCGGACCGAGCCGGGAAGGAACCCCGGCGGATTGAGGCCGCCGGGACCGGAAGGAGAAAGAAGATGCCCGCGAAAGTGAAAGCCGAAGACTGCACCGCCTGCGGCAAGTGCGCCGAGGTCTGCCCGGTGGAGTGCATCAAGATCGAGGACGTCGCCGTGATCAAGGCCGACGAGTGCACCGAGTGCGGCGCCTGCGTCGACGAGTGCCCGGTCGACGCCATCACCATCGAGTGATTCCGCGCCGTCGTTCGACGGCGGACAGGTCCGAGATCGACGGCCGAGGGCCGGGGCGGGAGCCCCGGCTCCCGGCCGTCGTCTTTTCCGCGGCGTGTGTGGTCGGGAGGCCCCGCGCCGTCAGCGCGTCGCCGGCTGCAGCCTGACTTCCAGATCCAGGCGGCTCATGGACTCGCGCAGGGCCTGGAAGGTCCGCGGGGAGCTCAGCGCCTCGACGGCCTTCTCCGGAGGCATGGCCGACAGGCGGCGGGCGAAGGCGGTCATGCCCAGTTCCTCGAGCAGCGTGATCCGGCGCGGCTGGTAGCCGGCGGCCTCCACCAGCAGCACGGCGCCGGCCGCCATCTCGGCGTCGAACCGGCCCTCGGCGCACTCCAGGACGGAGCCCGGGGCGGAAGAGGGGTTCCGCGCCGCGCCGAGCGGCCGCAGGCCGTTGAGGGGTTTCAGAGGCTCTCCGCCGAAGACCGTGATCCTGGCCGGCACCGCCCGGAAGGTGGCGGCGTCGACCAGGCGGCAGGACACCCGGGGCCGGACCGGACTGAGCGAAGCCCGGTAGTTCCTGGGCACGATCCAGACCGGGTTGGTCAGGGCGACCGTCTCGGGCCCGGCCGCCGGGCCGGGCTTGAGCTCGTCCGTGGCCCGGACGCGCTGAAGGCACTTGGCCAGCACCCAGCCGGGCTCGTCGAGCGACATGGCCAGTTCCAGCTCGGCGACCGTCTGGCCCGGCGCCGCGTCCCAGGACTTGGCCACCCGGCCGTTGTACCAGAGCTCCACCCTGGATATCTCGGCGCGGCGGGCGGTGCTGGCCAGCGCCCGGATGAGCAGCCGGCGCTCGCCCTCCTCCAGAGGCAGTTCGTCCCCCGGGCCGACCTTGTCGATGGCCAGGAAACAGAAGGGGCCGAAGCTGACCGTGCTCCGCCCCGCGCGCGCCGCGGCGACCAGCTGCGCCTGCCCGGCCCGCTCGCCGCCGTTGAGCAGCATGAGCGCCCGCGGGCACTCGCCGTCGGACAGCGCGCCGCGCGACCCGGCCAGGGCCGGCACCCGCCAGCCCTCGTTGAGCAGGGCGAACCAGAGCCGCTCGGCGGCCTCCGAGCCGTCCAGCTCGAAGCCTCCGGCCGGCGCGCCGGCCAGGCATTCGTAGTACATGCGGGGCGCCAGTCCCACCGTGGCCTCGCGCAGGGAGCCGTAGAAGTCCTTCAGGTCCGGCCGCCAGGGCACGAGGTCGCGCCAGGGATTCACCGACCGCGGCCGGCCGCAGTCGAGGTAGAAGCCGAAGTCCGGGGTGGCGAGGACGCTCCCCGCGGGATCCCGGGGCCCCGGCGCGGGAGCGGTGGTGAACAGGCGCCCGCGGCCCCCGAGCACCGGATCCGGGCTCAGCCTCCAGCCGAAGGCCGGCAGGTCGAGCCGTTCGAGGCTCCGGCACCAGGCCCGGTGGGTGCGCGAGGGTTCCTCGACGCCGGCCTCCTCCGCGGCGGTCCACGGCGGCCGGGGTGGATCCGCCGCGGCCGGAGCCCTCAGGCCCAGGGCCCCGACCCCGACGGCCCGGGCGGCCAGCGCGGCCCTGTCCGCCGGGAGCGAGCCGGCCGAGTAGAACGGGTCCGTCGGCGTCCAGCCGGCCCGGACGAAGCCGTACTGCGGGGGGCTCATGAGGAATATGGTGCGCTCCTCGGAGCCGCCGGGCGCCAGGTTCAGCGGCGCGTCGTAGGGCAGGCGCGTCGGTCCGCCGTCGACCTGCAGCCGGCAGCTGCCGGCCGGGACCCGCAGGCGCGTGGAGCCATCCACCAGGAAGAACCCGGCGCCGGCCGGGACGGCCCCCTCCGGCGCGAAGGCGTCCTCCCCGCGCGAGAGCCGCACCCGGCCTGCGACCGGCTTGCGGGTCAGGCCGTCGCGCAGCTCCACGGTCACGGTGGCCGGCTTGCCGACGACGGTCCTGTCCGCCGCGACCGGGGATTCCGGCGCGGACGGGGCGGCGGCCAAGGCGGCCGCGAGCAGGATGGAGGCGAGTGCGGCTGGGCTCACGCCTTCTCCGACGCCGGAGCGGCGTCGGTTCTTAGCAGCTCCCTGACCGCCGCCTCCTGGTCAGGCTGCTTGAGCAGGCTGTGGCCGACCAGCACCGCGTCGAAGCCGGCGTCGGCCAGGCGGCGCACGTCGTCAGCGGTGCGGATGCCGCTCTCGGCCACCATGACCCGATCGTCGGGGATGAGCCGGGCCAGCCGCAGGCTGTTGCCGACGTCGGTGGTCAGCTTGTCGAGGTTGCGGTTGTTGATCCCGATGATCTCGGCGCCGACGGCCAGAGCCCGGGCGACCTCCACCTCGTTGTGGACCTCGACCAGCGCGTCGAGCCCCAGGCCGCGGGCGGTCTTGTAGAGCTCGGCCAGCTCCCAGTCGCGCAGGAAACTGACGATCAGCAGCACCGCGTCGGCCCCGGCCGCGGCGCTCTGGTAGACGTGGTAGGGGGTCAGCAGGAAGTCCTTGCGGAGCACCGGGAGCCGCACCGCCGAGCGGGCGTCGACCAGGTCCTGCAGCGAGCCCTGGAAGTGGCAGCGGTCGGTGAGCACCGAGAGCGCCCGGGCGCCGCCCCGCTCGTAAGCCCTGGCCAGCTTCACCGGGTCGTAGTCCGGCATGATCACCCCGGCAGAGGGGCTGGCCTGCTTGCACTCGGCGATCACCGAGATGCCCGGGGCCTCGAGGGCCGCCCGGAACGGGCGCCGGCCGGCGGCGGCCTCGCGGGCCCGCAGCTCGACCTGCGCCTGGGGCGCGTGGGCCTCGGCGAAGCCGACCTCGCGCAGCTTGCACTCGCGCATCTCGGTGAGGAAGCCCTGATGGGCGCGCATCTCGGCCTCGGCGCGCTTGATCTCCTCGTGGAGGTCGTCCAGGGCGTTGCGGATCGGGTCCGGCAGGTTGCCGTGGTCGAGGGTGGCGCCGGAGACCTTGGTCCCGGCGTGGACCACCACGCGGCCGGGCACGCCCACCACCGTGGATTCGGCGGGCACGTCGGAGACCACCACCGACCCGGCGCCGATCCGCGAGTAGCGGCCCAGGCGGATGTTGCCCAGGACCTTGGCGCCGGTGCCGACCACCACGCCCTCCTCGAGCGTGGGGTGGCGCTTGCCGGTCTGCTTGCCGGTGCCGCCCAGGGTAACCCCCTGGAAGAGCGTGCAGTTGTCGCCGACGATGGCGGTCTCGCCGATGACCACCCCCATGCCGTGATCGATGAACACCCCGCGGCCCAGGGCCGCGCCGGGGTGGATCTCCACTCCGGTGAAGAAGCGGGCCACCTGGCTGACCAGCCGGGCCAGCAGCCTCAGCTTCAGGGAACCGTGCAGCCAGTGGGCCAGGCGGTGGAGCACCAGGGCGTGGAAGCCGGCGTAGCACAGCAGCCGCTCCAGGAAACCGTGGGCCGCCGGATCGCGCTCCAGGATGGCGCGGAAGTCCGAGCGGATCTCGCTGAACATGGTCACTCTCTCTTCCCGTAAGGTCCGCCACGATGGTACGTCCCGGGCGGCCGGAGTCAAGGAGGCCGGTCCGGCCCGCGCGTTTGACACCCCCCGGCCGCCAGCTAGAATCCCCGTGGACCCCGGCCCACACAGGAGAGCGATCCATGCCTCAGCAGCGGGTGACTTTCGACTACACCAACTTCCTGTCCACCTCGGTCGGCCCGGAGCACGGCCTGACCGACGGGGACTTCTCCGACGCCGCGGGGCTGGCCGAGAGGGCCTTCGCCGCCGTTTCCGCCGAGCGTGGCCGGGGCTGGCAGGGCTGGACTGAGCTGCACAAGTCGACCGGCTACGCCGACGAGTGCGCCGCCCTGTGGGGCAGGCTCGCCGGCCGCTTCGACAACCTGGTGGTCATCGGCATTGGCGGATCGTCCCTGGGCACCCTGGCGGTGAAGTCGGCGCTCTGCCACCCGTTCCACAACGAGCTGCCCAACGACGCCCGCCGCGGAGCCCGGCTCTACGTCCTGGACAACCCCGACCCGACGGTCTGCGCCGCCATGCTCGAGACCCTGGACCTCAAGCGCACGCTGTTCAACGTGATCTCCAAGAGCGGCACCACCGCGGAGACCTCCAGCCAGTTCCTGGTGGCCCGCGAGGCGGTCATCGGGGAGGTCGGCGCCAAGCGCTGGGCGGAGCACTTCGTCCTCACCACCGACCTCAAGAAGGGCGACATGCGCAAGCTGGCCGAGGCCGAGAAGATCCCGGCGCTGCCCGTGCCCGACGGGGTCGGCGGGCGCTTCTCGGTGCTCTCGCCAGTCGGGCTCTTCCCGGCGGTGGCCATGGGTGTCGACGTGCGCGAACTGCTGGCCGGAGCCGCCGAGGTGGACGGCCGCTGTGCCAGCTCCGACTGGCGCAGGAACCCGGCGCTGGCGCTGGGCCTGTGCCTGTGGCTGCTCGACTCCCGCAAGGAGAAACCCATCCACGTGCTCATGCCCTACGCCACGGGGCTGGCGGACCTCGCCGACTGGTACCGGCAGCTCTGGGCCGAGTCGCTGGGCAAGGCCAAATCCCTCGATGGCCGGGCCGTGCACGTCGGGCCCACCCCGGTCAAGGCGCTGGGGGCCATCGACCAGCACTCCCAGGCGCAGCTCTACGCCGAGGGACCGTTCGACAAGGCCTTCGTCTTCGTGGGCGTGCGCAAGTTTGCCCGCGAGGTGACCATCCCCAAGGCCTACGGGGACATGTCCGCCTTCGGCTACCTCGGGGGCCACGGGCTGGGCGAGCTGCTGGACGCCGAGCGCCAGGGGACCGAAGTGGCCCTGACCGCCGCCGGCCGGCCCAACGCGACGATTTTCATCGATGAGATCAGCGAGCGCTCGCTCGGCGGGGTCTTCTTCCTTCTGGAGATGGCCACGGCCTACGCCGGGCGGCTCTACAATGTCGACGCCTTCGACCAGCCCGGCGTGGAGGCCGGCAAGGTGGCCAGCTACGCGCTCCTGGGCCGCAAAGGCTTCGAGGAAGAACGCGCCAGGATCGAGAAGTCCCGGCCGGCGGGGGGGCGCAAGACGGTCTGAGGCTGGTTGGGGGTTGGGAGATTGAGGTCAGCCCCTGACTTGCCGCACAGCCGGCGCAATGCCCACGGCGACGGGGGCTAACCCCGCGAATACGCCAACACCCGCCTCTTGATCAGTGCCATTCCTGCCGTCCCGCACCTGGCGCTTGGCAGTTGGCGGCTGGTAACCGGCAACTGGGACCTGGCAACGGCCGTTACCACTTCCCCTTGCTCTTGCAGAGCGTCCGGGCGCGGCAGCGCGGGCAGTCGGGCTTGTCCTCGCGGCAGGGGCCGGCGGCCTGTTCGCTGGCCAGGCTGTAGAACGCGCGGTAGTCGTCCTCGGCCAGGCCCTTGGCGGCCAGCTTGTGGGCCTCGGCCCGGCTGGCCTTGCGCGGGACCAGTCCCAGCCTGCGGCTGACCCTGGCCAGGCCCTCGCCGGCCGGCAGGGTTGGCGCGCCCAGGGCAATGAGCAGCACGGCCTCCACGGCCTCGCGCTCCAGGCCCTCGATCCGGCCCAGCCACGACCTGGCCTCCGACGGCTTCATGCTCACCAGCGCGGTGACGTCCAGGCCGCCGACCTGCTCGTACATGCCCTGCAGGAAGGTCTGCAGCTTGACCAGGTTCTCGGCGGGCACATCCGACACGGCGCAGGTCAGGTCGCGCGTGCGGGCCACCCTGACCTCGTTCCAGTCCACGAAACGGCGCGAGAGGGCATCGAGCCAGCGATTGGCGGTGCGCTCCCCCCGGCCGCTGGCCAGGACGGCCAGGATGACCATGTCCAGCCTGTCGCGACGGTCCGGGCGGCGCCCGGCTCCGCAGGCCCTGGCCAGTCCGGCCAGCCCCGCAGCCCAGGTCTTGGATGACTTGGCCCCAGTGCGGGCCATCGATGCGACTGCAGCAGCGGCCGCCATGCGTTGTCCCCCCCCTGCGATCCGGTGCCCGGAAGCCGGACTGACCGGACGCTCCCCTCGGTGCTTCAGTACTTCTGCCCCAGGCGCACCAGGGCCTTCTTGGCCTCGACGACATACTCCTGGCTGAACGGGTCGTCCTCGTAGTCATCCAGGAACTTCTCGTAGGCCTCGCGGGAGTGCGTGTCGGTGAGGCCGACGGTGCGCTCCACGCAGACCGCGATGGTGTATGCGGCGTAACCGCGCTTGGAGTTCGGCGCCGGGAACTTCTCCAGGAACCGCTGGCAGACGGCCTTCTGTTCGTCGCTTCGCATGGTCATCCCGTAGAAATCGGCGATCCCCATGTCGAACGACGCGGCCCAGTCGGCCGGGGCGTGCGACAGGGCGATGTCCTCCATCATGCCCAGGCCCCAGTTGCTGGCGAGGAACACGGGCAGGCACAGGAACAGGATCAGAATCACCATGCTGATCTTCTTCTTGCGGCTCATCTCTGGCATGGTCGTCCTCCGGAAATCAGTTGGAGAACCGGTTGAGAAACTGCAGGGGCCATGGATGCGGAATGGTGCCCGTGGCCCGAGCTGTGGAAAACCCGTTGAGAACCTGGGGACCCATCCGGCAGCCCCTCACAGCCTGGCCAGGCCGGGCTCGATCCGCGCCTTCCGGCCGAGCTCGCGAAGCAGCTGCGCGCTCCGGTCGGCCACGCACTGGGCGCGGGCCTCGTCCCTGGCCTGCTCGAACGGCACCCGCTTGATCTCCATGACCTTGACCAGGTGCCAGCCGGCGGCCCCGCGGACCGGGGGGCTGATCTCCCCGACCTTCAGGGCATAGGCCGCGGCCACCACCGGATCGGCGATTCTGGCCTTGTCGAGGAAGCCCAGGTTGCCGCCGCGGTCGGAGGTGTCCTTGTCGTCGCTGAACCTGGCGGCCGTGGCGGCGAAGTCCTCGCCGGTCGTGAGCTTCTCGCGCAGCGCCTGGGCCCGGGCCCTGACCTTCAGGTCGGCATCCGCCGCGAGCGGCCGGCCCTGGCCGTCGGTCGACCTGAGCATGATATGGCTGGCCTTGGGCACGCCGTCCCCGAAGCGCGCGGGGTCGGCGTCGAAGAGCTTGCGGGCCTCTCCCTCGGTCACCTCGGTGCGCACCAGCTTGGTGAGCATGGCCCGGGCCTGGAAGTCGGTCTGCCGGCGCAGGATCTGGGGGTCCCGGCCCATGCTGCGCAGGACGTCGCCGAGGCTGACGTTCTTCTCGCCGACGTCGCCGGCGCGCTTGGCGCAGAGCAGTTCCAGCTGGTAGTCCAGGTCGGCGGCCGTGAGCTCCATACCGCGGCGGCGCAGCTCCTGCCGGACCAGGACCAGCGCCTGCAGGTCCTTGAGGTGCTTCTTCTTGAGCTCCTCCCCGAAGACCATGCGGGCGACCCGGCCGGCCTCCTCGATGCCGATGCGCTCGCCGCCCACCGTGGCGGCGACTCCGGCGTCGAGCTTGTCCGGGTTGGTCTCGATCCTGGCGGTCGCCATGAGCCTGGCGACCAAGTCGTTCATCTTGGCCCGGACGTCCGGCTTCTGGGTGGCCTCGTAGGCCCGGCCCTGCCCGCCAGCCAGCCGGCACAGCCCAAGCGTGGACTCGGTCTTGCGGCGGAAGAACTCCATGTCCATGCCCTGGGAGGCCAGGTAGTCCCCGAGGGTCTTGGTCTTGTCCACGGCCCGGATGTTCCGGTCCAGGTCGGCCATGAACTCGTCGACGTCCGACGCCTTGACGATGACGCCCTTGTTGGCGACTTCCTGCAGGACCACGCGCTCCTGGATGAGGAAGTCGAGCACGTCCTTCTGCACCAGGGTGCGCTCGTTCCAGAAGAGAGCCAACTCAAAGTCTTTCAAGGTGATAGGCTCGTCGTTGATCCGGCAGAGCACATCCCTGGCAGGAGCTTCCTCCGGGGTGCCGGCCAGGGACGGCGTCAGCGAAGACGCCAGCAGGACGGCACAACAACACGCAAACATCCCTATTCTAGTCACTTGCGTCTCCCCCGCGATCTCGACCCTGATTTTATCACGATGCCTGCGCACTGTCAAGCCTGCGCTTTCCGGCCGTTGCAATTGGACGCTCCACTGGTTACATTGTCGCCCATGCAACCAGCCGTGGATTTCACCCTGGAAAACGGACTGCGCGTGATCGTGGCCGAGGATCACGCCTCACCGGTGGCGGCGTTCGGCATGTGCGTGCGGGCCGGGGTCTGCGACGAGCCCTCCGACCGCCGCGGCATAGCCCACTTCTTCGAGCACATGATGTTCCGCGGGTCCGAGCGCTTCGGTCCCAAGGAGCACACCGCGCGCATCACCCGGGTCGGCGGCGACTGCAACGCGGGCACCAGCATCGACCCGACGATCTACTACGAGACCTTCCCGGCCGGCGCCCTGGACGAGATCCTGGCCCTGGAGGCCGACCGCTTCATGCGCCTGAAGCTCACCGCCGAGCACGTCGAGGTCGAGCGCAAGGTGGTGCTCGAAGAGCTGCGCATGTACGAGAACCAGCCCATGTCGCGGGCCTTCCGCCAGCTCATGCGCGAGATCGGCCGGGGGCATCCCTACGGCCTCGATCCGCTGGGGCGCACCGAGGACCTGGCCGCCACGACCGTCGCCGACCTGGAGGCCTTCCGGCGCCGGCAGTACCGCCCGGGCAACGCCTTCGCGGTAATCGCCGGCGACGTGCGCCGCGCGGATGTCGAGGAGCTGATGCGCCGGCACTTCGGAGAGTGGCGGGATCCCCCGGAGGCCGCCGGCGCCCGGGCGGCGGTGCCGCGCTTCGAGGTCCCGGCCGGCCGCATGCGGCTGAAGCTGTCCTTCGAGGTTCCGGCGGTGGCCCGCGTCCACCGCCTGAAGCCGTCGGCCGAGGAGGACCACGCCGCGCTCGACCTGCTCACCGCCCTCCTGGCCGACGGAGAGAGTTCTCCGGTCCAGGAGCGCCTGGTCAAGCGCCGGCGGCTGTGTGTCCACGCCGGCGGCGAGTGCCTGAAGCTGTTCCACGGCGGCGCCCTGGTCTTCTACGGGGCCTTCCTGCCTCCCGGCCGGCACGGCGCCCGCCTGGCCGAGCTCCGGGAAATCTGCGACCGCTTCGCCGCCGACGGCCCCCCGCGGGAGGAATTCGCCAAGCGGATCAAGCGCTTCCGGATGCGCCTGGCCCGGGCCAACTACTCGGTCATGGAGCGGATGATGGGCCTGGGCAACTCAGAGCTGGTGGAGGGCGGCTACCGCAAGTACGAGCAGGCCCTCGAGGACCTCGCGGCGGTGACCCCGGCGCGGATCCGGGACCTGGCCGCGCGGCTCTTCGCCCCGGAGAACACCCTGGAGCTCGAGGTGGTCCCGGAGAAGTCCCGCTGGTGGATGCCGCTGGCCGGGCTGTTCATGAGGGTGGTGCGGCGGTGAGCGGCGCCTCGCTGCCCCGCGTCGAGGTCTTCCGCGAGCCCGGCGGGCAGACCATCCTGGTCCAGTCCCGGCGGGACGTGCCCGTGGTCTTCCTCGAGCTGCAGTGCCCCGGCGGGCGGCTCTGCGATCCCCGGCGGCTGCCCGGCCTGGCCGAGCTGGCCGCCGCGCTGCTCGACGAGGGGCCGGCCGGCACCGACCCCAGCGACTGGCGCCGGCGCCTGGAGGGCATGGCCGCCGAGGTGGCCTTCGCCGCGCGGGCCGATCACTGGGCGGCCGGGTTCGAGTGCCTGACCGAGGACCTCGGCGCCGTCTCGGACCTCTTCCTTTCCGCGGTGACCGCCCCCGGGCTGCACCGCTCCGAGTGGAAGCGCCTGGTCAAGGCCCGGCTGGCCGCCGCGCGCGAGGACTGGGCCCAGCCGTCCTCGGTCATCCGCCGGCTTTGCCCGGTGCAGGCGCTGGGTTTCGGCCATCCCTCGGCCCATCCGTCATTCGAGAAGTCCTACGCCCAGATCGACTACCGGGGGGCCGCGGAGCTGGCCGCCGGGGCGCTCGGCCGGCGCGGCGAGGTCTACTTGCTGGTCGGTGGCGACATCTCGCCGGAGGATGGCGCCGCCCTGGCCCGCCGGGTCATCACCGCCCTGCCCGACCGCGGCGCGGCGCTGCCGGCCGAGCCGGAGGCCAGGCCCTCGGCCGCCCCGGTCTGGCTGATCGACCATCCCAGGATCGACCAGGCCTTCTTCGGGCTGTCCCGCGCTGGCGTGCGCGCCGGGGACCCGGAGCGCACCGCCCTGCGGCTGGCCAACTTCATGATCGGCGGCGGGGGCTTCACCTCGCGGCTGATGGACCGGGTCCGCGAGGCCATGGGCCACACCTACGGGATCGGCTCGAGCCTGCCCGAGCGCCGGCAGGCGGTGCCCTTCGTCATCAGCTCCTTCACCCAGGTCGGGAACCTCCGGGCCATGCTGGAGCTGATCGACCGGGTGCTCGCCGAGATCCGCGAGGGCGGCTTCACCGCCGAGGAGCTGGACCTGGCCCGCTGCCACAGCCACGGGAAGCTGCCGCTGCGCCTCAATAATCCCCGGACCATCCTGGACTTCGCCGCCGGCGGACTGCGCGCCGGCCTCGACCCGGAGCGGCTGGAGGCCGATTGGCGCTCCATCCCCGGGATGTCCCTGGAGGCCGCCAACGCGGCGGCGCGGCGGATCATCGGCGACGGCCGCTTCCGTCTGGCGCTGGTGGCTCCGGCCGCGCAGGCCCGCGGCCAGGTCGAGGGGCGCGGGGACATCGCGGTGATCCCGCACGGCGCGACGCCCGACCGCTGGCCGGTCTGAGCCGGTCCGGCCTGGGAGCCCGCTCCGACTTCCGGGCTCGTCCTACCCCGCCAGCTGGGCCCTGAACCAGCCGACCACCCAGACCACGAAGAAGGCGAAGACCACCACGGCCGCCAGGGTCTGCAGGCAGCCCAGGGCGATGATGAATATCTTCTCGCGGCGGCTCAAGCTCGGGTGCTCCCAGGCCAGCGGCAGGACCAGCGCGCCCAGGACGGTTATGGTCAGGAAGATCAGCCAGCCGCGCGACATGCCGGCCAGCCTGGCGGCCCGGGACGGGTCCGATCCGGGGCCGAACCGGTCGGCCGGGGGGGGGCTCACCGCGGGCGCGTCTCCCGGGGCTCCTCGACGATCTCGGCGGTGAAGACCGAGACCGAGGTCTTCGGGTCGCGCCACGCGTCGGGGGCCAGGCCGGCCTTGCCGGCGCAGCACTCCGAGAGGAACTGCTCCTTGCTCATGCCGTGTTCCGTGGCCACCTGGGGCAGGAAGCAGCCGGAGCGTCCGCCGCGCCGGATGTAGATGCCGTGCACGCCGAGCTCCAGGTCGAGCGGGTTCCCGATGGGCACCAGCGGCGAGAGCACCGATATCTCGACGTCGATGTCGTCGAGCTCGGCGGGGGTGATGGGGTCGCCGGCGAAGCGCCAGTCCTGGGTGGCGCTGATCCGGGCGTACTCGGCCACGGTCTCGGCCAGCGGCCGGTCGGAGGTGAAGCAGCCGATGCAGCCGCGCAGGCGCCCGCCGTTCTTGTAGGTCACGAAGCAGCCGCAGGGCGCGGCCAGCTCCGGCGAGCGGCCGGCGACCGGCGGCGCGGGTTCGCCGCGGACCGCGGCCGCCAGGGCCGCGCGGGCGATGGCCAGGAGCTCGCGCCGGGCCTCAGCTGAAAGCGGATTGGACTGAGCCGGGCTCAAGCCCGCCCGCTCCCGGAGCCGTCGGTGTCCTCGGCCGGGTCCGGCGAGGGGGGCTGCTCGGCCGCCGCCGGGGCGGCCTCGGCCGGGGCCGCGGGCGCCGCCGCCGCGGGGAGCTCGGCTGGCCGGTCGGCGGTGCCGAAAATGGTCTTGGCCTTGAAGAGCGTGCCGTTGCGGTAGCTCACCAGCAGGGCCTTGACCACCTCCGGGTCGAACTCCTTCTCGCCCAGTTTGCCGGCGGCCATGAGCGCGTCCTTCATGGGCAGCCCGTGGCCGTCCGGTCCGCCGGCGGTGAGCAGGCGGTCGAAGACGTTGGCCAGGCCGACGATCCGGCCCTCCACCGGGATGGCCTCGCCCTTGAGCTTCTTGGGGAAGCCGGAGCCGTCGTGGCGTTCGTGGTGCGTCGCGATGGCCGGCAGGACGTTCTCGGCGCCGACGATGTGGCCGGCGAGCTCCACACCCAGGCGGACGTGCTCGGTCTCGATGGCCGCCGGGCTCAGGTCCAGGCGGGTGCCCTTGCGGCCGAGCTCCTCGGAGAGCGCCGCCTTGCCGATGTCGTGGAGCAGCGCGGCCAGCTGCACCGCGGTGCGCTGGCGTTCGGGCAGGGCCATGGTCTCGGCCACGGCCATGGCGTAGCCGGCCACCCGCTCGGCGTGCCCGACGGAGGCCGGATCGCGCATCTCGGCCACGGCGGTGAGCGTGCGGATGGCGCTCATCATGGTCTCGCGCTGGCGCCGGGTGGCGTAGAGGTTCTCCAGGGCCACGCCGGCCTGGGTGCCGACCGCGGTGGCCAGTTCCAGGTCCTCCTCGACGAAGCCCTGGCCGGCGCGCGAGCCGGAGAGGTAGAGCACCCCGCGGATGCGCTCCTGGCTGACCAGCGGCACGCACATCACCGAGCGGATCCGGTTGATGATGATGCTGTCGCCGGTCTTGAAGCGGGCGTCGGCGGCGGCGTCGGAGGTCATGATCGAGCGCTGCTCCTGGATGCAGCGGCGGATGATGGTCCGGCTGACCGGGGCGCTGGCGGCGGCCTCCAGGTCGAGCCGGGCCTTGGCCACCAGGTTGTTGGTCTGCTCGTCGCGGACGAAGAGGTAGAGGTTGTCGGCCGGCAGCTGACTGGCCAGGAACTTAAGGATCTTGTCCATGAGCTGCTGCTCGTCGCGCTCCGCGGCGATGATCTTGCCGAGCTGGAAGAGCGCCCGGAAGTTGGCGGTGTCCCGGCTGTCGGGCTTGCCGTCCTCCTCGAAGCCGGCCAGGTCGTCCAGGCGCAGCTCCAGGGTCTGGCCGAAGTTCTCCTCGCCGGCCTCGGTGAAGTGGATGCCCTTGGTCTCGCCCTTGACCTGCGCGGAGCTCTCGAAGACCAGCACGGTCGAGCCGATCTGGACGCGGTCGCCCTCGCGGAGCAGCTCCTCGGCCACCTTCTCGTCGTTGACGAAGGTGCCGTTGCGGCTCTGCAGGTCGCGGATGAAGCACATCTCGCCGATGCGGAAGATCTCGGCGTGCTGGCGGCTGGCGCCCTTGTCCAGGATCTGGATGGTGCAGGCCGTGTCCCGGCCCATCGAGATGCTCTCTTCCCCGATGGTGTAGATCTGTCCCTGGTTGGGACCGGTCTTGATGCGGACGCGGGGCATGGGCGCCCTCCCTGGGGTCCCCGGCTACCTTCCGACCAGCTTCATGAAGCGCTTGCGGAGGTCGCGGGTGGCCTGGCCGGGCTTGCCGTCGGCGATGACCCGGCCGTCGATCTTGACCACGGGCATGACCTCGGCGGCCGTGCCGGTCAGGAAGACCTCGTCGGCGGTGTAGAGGTCGTAGAGGGTGAGGTTGGGCTCCTGGGTCTCGTAGCCGGCGCCGCGGGCCAGCTCCAGGACGGTGTTGCGGGTGATGCCGCCGAGCGCCCCGGCCTCGAGCGGCGGGGTGAACAGGCGGCCGTCGCGCAGCATGAAGATGTTGTCCGCGGAGCACTCGGCCACGTATCCCGACCGGTTGAGCATGATCACCTCCATGCAGCCGGCCTGGATGCCCTCGATCTTGGCCATGATGTTGTTGAGGTAGTTGAGACTCTTGACCCGCGGGGAGAGGCAGTCCGGCGGGATGCGCCGGGTGGCGGTGGTGATGACCTCCAGGCCCTTCTCGTAGAACTCCTCGGGGTAGAGCGCGATGGAGTCGGCGATGATGATCACCGTGGCCTTGGGGCATTTGCGGGGGTCGAGGCCCAGGTCGCCCTTGCCGCGGGTGACCACCAGGCGGATGTAGGCGTCCTTGAGCTTGTTGACCTCCAGCGTGGCGTGCAGGGCCACGGCCATCTGCTCCTCGCTCATCGGCACGGTCAGCCAGATGGCCCGGGCCGAGTCGTAAAGGCGGCGGATGTGCTCGTCGCACTTGAAGATCTTGCCTTTGTAGGCCCGGATGCCCTCGAAGACCCCGTCGCCGTAGAGCAGCCCGTGGTCGAAGACCGATATCTTGGCGTCTTCCTTGTCGTAGTACTTGCCGTCGACGTAGACCTTCATGCTCGACCCCTTTCCGGACCGGCTGCCGACGCCGCCCGATCGGTGCAGGCGGCCTGCGGCGGCAGGGGGAAGTCTAAGTCCCCTGGGGCCTTTGTCAAGGCGGCGGGCCCGGGCCGGTCACCGCCTCCGCATGATCCGCAGCGCCGCATTGGCGGCGACCAGGACGGCGAAGGCGGCCATGATGCCGACCAGGGCGCCGAGCGGCCCCCCGATCAGCCAGGCGGCGACCGTCGAGAAGCCGCTGAACCTGGCCATGAGCTGGGCTCCGGCGACGGTTCCGGCGATCAGCCCCACGGGCAGCAGCAGCCTGCCGGCGGCCAGCCCTTTCCCGGCGGGCGGCTGCGGCTGGCCTGCGCTCTTGTCGTCCATGCCGCCAGTCTATGCCGTCCCGGAAGCGTTGCAAGAACTTCGGGGAGCGCGGCGCGCCCCGCGGGCCGAGGCAAAGCGCCGCGCGCACTGTTGCGCGCCGCCCCCCGGTGGCGTACCATCCCGGTCATGCGCAACCAGGGACGCTACCTGGCCGAAGCTCCTCCCGCCGAGGCCGGCGACGTGCTGGCCCTGCCTGAAAGGGAGAGCCGGCACCTGCTGGCCGTCCGCCGGGCCGAGCCCGGCGACCGGCTGGAGCTCTTCGACGGCCGCGGCCGGGCCTGGCGGGCGGAGCTCGCCGGCGCCGATGGCGGCCGGGCGCTCTGCCGCGTGCTGGCGGAACTCCCGTCCGGGGCCGGGCGGTCCTGGCGCCTGACCGTGGCCACGGCCGTTCCCAAGCCCAAGCGCATGTCCTGGCTGGTCGAGAAGTGCGCGGAGCTGGGCGTCGCCGAGCTCTGGCCGGCGGCCTGGGGCCGCAGTCCGCGCGGCGGCTCGGACCACGCCGTGGAGCGCTGGCGGCGCCTGGCCGAGGCGGCCGCCAAGCAGTCCCGGCAGGCCAGCCTCATGGAGGTCGGCGAGCCCCTGGACGCCGCCGGCGTCGCCGCGCGCTGCGGGGAGTTCGGGCGCGTGCTGATCCTGGAGCCCGGGGGCGGCCTGCCCCTGCGCCAGGCCCTGGCCGGGCTGGCTCCCGGCGGGCCGGTGCTGGCGCTGGTCGGTCCGGAGGGCGGACTGACCGCCGGGGACCTGGCCGCCGTCGAGGCCGCCGCCGGGCCGGAGCGCCTGCGCCGGGTGACCCTCGGCCCGAGCGTGCTGCGCGTGGAGACCGCCGCGGTGGCGCTGGCGGCGGCCGCCCTCTGCGAGGGGCTGGCCCAGGCCGCGCCGCCGCCGACCGGATGCTGACCCCGCCGGACTCCCCGCGGACCTATCGCATCGCCAACCTGGGCTGCAAGGTCAACCAGTACGAGGGCCAGACCCTGGCCGAGCGCCTGGAGGCCGCCGGGCTGCGCTCGGCGGCGGACGGCGAGCCGGCCGGACTCTCCCTGGTCAACAGCTGCGCGGTGACCGCCGCGGCCGAGCGCAGGAGCCTGGACGCCGCCAGGGAGCTCCGGCGCGCCAGCCCGGGCGGCCGGCTGGTCCTGGCCGGGTGCCTGGTCAGCCACCTCGGCCGGGAGGAGGCCCTGGCGCGGAGCGGCGCCGACCTGGCGCTCGCCCAGGACGAGAAGGCGGCCTGGCCGGGGCCCGCCGCGGAGGCGCCGGGAACGGACGGCTCTCGGCCCTCTCCTCAGCCCTGCGGCGAACCCGCCGGCATCAGCCGCTTCGACGGCCACTCGCGCGCCTTCCTCAAGGTCCAGGACGGCTGCGCGGCGGGCTGCAGCTACTGCGTGGTCCCCGCGCTGCGCGGGCGGCCGCGGAGCCGGCCTCCCGCCGAGATCGCCGCGGAGGCCGCGAGGCTCGCCGCCGACGGCCGCCGCGAGTTGGTCCTCTGCGGGACGCATCTGGGCTGGTACGGCCGCGACCTGGGCAGGGGCCTGGAGCTGGCCGACGTCGTCGAGGCGGTGCTCGCGGCCGCGCCCCGTGCGCGGGTGCGCCTGTCGTCGCTGGAGGCCGGCGAGCTCTCCGCGCGCCTGCTGGAGCTGGCCGCCGGTGAGCCGCGGGTCTGCCCGCACTTCCACCTGCCGCTCCAGAGCGGCGACGACGTCGTGCTGCGGGCCATGAACCGGCGGGGCCGCTCCGGCGACTTCCTGGCGGCGGTCGAACGGCTGCGCGGGCGGCTCGACCTGCCGGCGGTCACGACCGACGTGATCGTCGGCTTCCCGGGCGAGGACCGCCGGGCCTTCGCGCGGACCCTGGAGCTCTGCCGGCGGGCCGGGTTCTCCCGGCTGCACGTCTTCCGCTTCTCCCCGCGGCGGGGCACGCCGGCTGCGGAGCTGCCCGGGAGGGTTCCGGCGGCGGAGGGCCTGGCCCGGGCCGGAGAGCTCAAGACCCTCGGGCAGGAGCTGGCCGCGGCCTTCGCCTCGGCCTGCGTCGGGCGGGACGAGGAGGTGCTGGCCGAGAAGGGGCGCCTGGCGGGGCTGCCGGCCGGCTACAGCGCGCGCTACGTGCGCACCGCCCTGCGCGCGACGGGGGAACTGGCGGTCCGCGCGCGCGGCCTCTACCGGGTCAGGGTCGGGCGCGCCGCCGGAGCCGAGCTGTTCGCCGAGGTCCGCGGGGAGGCGCCCTGATCCCACCGGAGCCCCGCCCGGGTCTCCGGACGGGCTCTCAGCGCGGCGCCAGCCGGCCCAGGATGATCATGGTGGCGATGTAGGCCAGCACCGCCAGCCCGACCAGCACGCAGACCGCCGGGAGGACCCAGCGCCTGGCGCGCCGGGCGGCCTTCCAGTAGCCGGAGCGCAGGGCCACGGCGGCGCCGGGCTTGTCGGCCCGGACCGAGTCGCCGGCGCGGTAGCGGTCGAGGTCGTCGGCCAGTTCCTCCGCGGTGGCGTAGCGCTTCGCCGGGCTGCGGTCCATGGCCTTGAGGATGATGCCCTCCAGGCGCGGCGAGAGTCCCGGCGCGAAGGTCCGCGGCGGCGGGGGCGGTCCGGAGCGCACCCGGGCCACGATGGCCGCGGCGTCCACCCCGCCGTAGGGCGGCTGGCCGGTCACCGCCTCGTAGAGCACCGCGCCCAGGCTGTAGATGTCGCCGGTCGGGCCGAGCTGCGCGCGGCCGCGGGCCTGCTCCGGCGACATGTAGGCCGGCGTGCCCACGATCTGCCCGTCGGCCTCGGGTCGGTCGCCGAGCAGGGCCGACAGGCCGAAGTCCAGGATGACCGGCCGCCCGTCGCTGCGGACCATCAGGTTGTGGGGCTTGAGGTCGCGGTGGAAGACCCCCGAGCGGTGGGCGGCCCCGGCGGCCCGGGCGGCCTCGGCCACGATGCGCGCGGCCTCCTCGGGCAGCAGCTTGCCCGCGGCGATGATCGAGGAGAGCTGCAGGCCGTCGACGTACTCCATGGCGAAGAAGTGCCGGCCCTGGTGGCAGCCGATCTCGCGGATCGCGGCGATGCCCGGGTGGCTGAGCCGTCCGGCGGTCTCCGCCTCGTGCAGGAAGGCCCGGACGTGCTCCTCGGAAGCGTCCTGCGCGGGGGGCAGCAGTTTGATGGCCACCAGGCTGCCCGCGGCGACGTCCCGGGCCCTGAAGACCACGGCCATGCCGCCGCGGCCGATCTCCTCGATGATCTCGTACCGGCCCAGGCGCTGTCCGGGGGCCACCCCGGCGCCCGGCGCCGCCGTGGTGCGGACGCTGCCCGGGCGGCTCCCGTCCTTGGGCACCACGCGCCGGTCGGCTCCGGGGTGGAAGCGGTGCCCGCAGGTCCCGCAGACCGCCGGCCGGCCGTCGCCGGGTTCGAAGGCGGCCGCACCGCCGCAGGACGGGCAGGGAATGTTCACGGGGCGGGCTCCGGGGGGGCAGGTTTCAGGTTTCGGGTTTCCGGTGTCGGTGGAGGAGGCGTGGGGGCGCTCGGTGACTCCTGTTTCCTGTCGCCCGACACCTGACACCTGACACCTGACGCCAGCCGTTCGGCCTTCAGCCGCGCCCAGTAGTCCATGCGCTTGCGGACCTCGCGCTCGAAGCCGAAGCCGCCGGGGCGGTAGTACTCGCGGCCGGAGATCTCTTCCGGCAGGTGCTCCTGCCCGGAGAATGCGTCGGCCGAGTCGTGGTCGTACTGGTAGCCGTGCCCGTAGCCGAGGTCCTTCATCAGGCCGGTCGGGGCGTTCCTGATGTGCAGCGGCACGGGCAGCGCCCCGGAGCGCTCGATCTCGCGCTTCACCCCGCCCATGGCGGTGTAGAGCGCGTTGCTCTTGGGCGCGGTGGCCAGGTACACCACCGCCTGGGCCAGGGCGTTGTCGCACTCGGGCATGCCCATGAAGTCGACCGCGTCGCGCGCGGCGATGGCCACGACCAGGGCCTGGGGATCGGCCATGCCCACGTCCTCGGAGGCGAAGCGCACCAGGCGCCGCGCGACGTAGAGCGGGTCCTCCCCGGCGTAGATCATCCGCCCCAGCCAGTAGAGCCCGGCCTGGGGGTCCGAGCCGCGCAGCGACTTGTGCAGCGCGCTGATGATGTTGTAGTGCTCCTCGCGGTCCTTGTCGTAGAGCAGCGTGCGCCGCTGCATGGCGTCCTTGGCGGCGGCCAGGGTGATGACCCGCCGGCCGTCCGCGTCCGGCGCGGCGGCCAGGGCTGCGAGCTCGAGGGCGTTCAAGGCCACGCGCGCGTCGCCGCCGGCCAGGCCGGCGATGAGCTCGAGCGCCGCGTCCTCGGCCTCGACCCGGAGCGCGCCGAGGCCCTTCTCGCGGTCGGCCAGCGCCCGCCTGAGTATTCCGGCTATCGCTTCCGCCGCCAGCTGCTTCAGGACGAAGACCCGGCATCGCGAGAGCAGCGCCGAGTTCACCTCGAACGACGGGTTCTCGGTCGTCGCGCCGACGAGGATGACCGTGCCGCCCTCGACGTGCGGCAGGAAGGCGTCCTGCTGGGAGCGGTTGAAGCGGTGGATCTCGTCGACGAAGAGCACCGTGCCCTGGTTCTCGAACCGCCGGCGGTGCCGGGCCTCCTCGATGATCGCGCGGACCTCGGCGACGCCGCTGGTCACCGCGCTGAAAGCGGTGAAGTGGTGGCCGGTCTCGGCGGCGAGCAACCGGGCCAGCGTGGTCTTGCCGGTGCCCGGCGGGCCCCAGAGGATCAGCGAGGTGAGCTCGCCCCGGGCCACCGCCTGGCGGAGCACCGTTCCCGGGCCGACGATCTCGTCCTGGCCGACGAACTCGGCGAAGGAGCGCGGGCGCATCCGGTCGGCGAGGGGGGCGGAAAGGACGGTTGCGGGTTGCCCTTCGACAGGCTCAGGGCCCCGAGCGATGCTGGCGAGGGGCGGGTTGCGGGTTGCGGGCTCCGGGTCCTGTGAACCCGGAACTCGGGACTCGGAACTCCGAACAGCCTTCCGCCCCTTGGCCTTGCGGCGGGCGGGCTTCTTGTCCTGGCGGCCGAAGAGCGAATCGGGCATCGGGTCTCGGGTCCCTCTGGTGCGCGACCACATCGCGCATCCCTAGATTAACGCCGGCAGGGGGGGAGTCAAATTCATCCGGGCGGGACCGCTCCGGCCGCCGGGCTTGATTTTGCCCGCCCGCCGGCTACGCTTGCGCCGGGCATAGCTGAGGAGTCCTCGCTTGGAAACCGACGTCAGGAAGCAGCTCGAACTCATCCGCCGCGGGGCGGTGGAGATCCACACCGGGGCCGAGTTGGAGGCCAAGGTGGCCCGCGCGGTCAAGGGGAACCGGCCGCTGCGGGTGAAGCTCGGCCTCGATCCCACCTCGCCGGACATCCACCTCGGACACACCGTGGTGCTGGGGAAGCTCCGGCAGTTCCAGGACCTCGGCCACCAGGCGGTGCTGATCATCGGCGACTACACCGCCATGGTCGGCGACCCCTCCGGCCAGAGCAAGACCCGCCCGCAGCTGACCGGGGAACAGATCGAGGCCAACCTCCAGACCTACCTCGAGCAGGTCCGGGCCGTGCTCGACGTCGACCGGCTGGAGATCCGTCGCAACGGCGAGTGGTTCGGGAAGATGAGCTTCGCCGACGTCCTGAAGCTCGCCGGGAGTTCCACGGTCGCCCGGATGCTGGAGCGCGACGACTTCGCCAAGCGCTACGCGGCGCAGGCGCCCATCGGCGTCCACGAGATGCTCTACCCGCTGATGCAGGCCAAGGACTCCGTCGAGGTCCGCGCCGACGTGGAGCTTGGCGGCACCGACCAGACCTTCAACCTGCTCGCCGGCCGCGACCTGCAGCGCGACGCCGGCCAGGAGCCGCAGGTGACGCTCTCCATGCCGCTCCTGGTGGGCCTGGATGGCGAGAAGAAGATGTCGAAGTCCCTGGGCAACTACGTGGGCATCAAGGACCCGCCCAACGAGAAGTTCGGCAAGCTGATGAGCCTGCCGGACGCGCTGATGAAGGACTACTTCACGCTGCTAACCGCCGTGCCCGAAGCCGAGATCGGGGCGCTCCTGGCCGGCCACCCGATGGAGGCCAAGAAGCGCCTGGGCGCCGAGATCGTGGCGCGCTACCACGGGCCGGAGGCCGCCGCCGCCGCGGCCGCCGAGTTCAAGAAGGTCTTCTCCGACAAGGGCGCCCCGACGGACATGCCCGAGGTGAAGCTCGCGACGCCGAAGCTCACCGTGCTCGACCTCCTCCTGCAGGCCGGCCACGCGACGAGCAAGTCCGAGGCCCGGCGCCTCGTCGAGGGCGGCGGCGTCAGCCTCGACGGCCAGAAGCTCGCCGACTGGAAGGCCGAGGTCGAGCCGGCCGACGGGGCGGTGCTGCAGACGGGGAAGAGAAGGTTCGCGAAGATCAGGCGTGGATAGCGAGTTTCCGAAACGGCAGTAACATCTGGCACAGGCGCAGTTGCTGTCCCGGGTGCCGCGGAGGAAGGTTTTGTTGCGGTGAAAAGCGGCACCAAGATTCTCCTTGGAGTGGGCATTGCCCTGACGGGGACGCTCCTGATCATGGGCGGCTTCGTGTACTTCTGTTGCCGCGATTTCCTCGAAGTCATGGGGCCAAGCAAGCCCACTCCCTTGGGCGTCGTGGGCAATCCCATGGATCCTCTGACGCAGGAACGCTATGACTTTGCCACCGGGGCTAGCGGCCTGTCCTTTCCTGCCGGCACAGTTGTGGATATCTTTGACGAAGGCAACTTTGTCGTCGGATGCATGGCGCTTCCAGCGGGAACATTGGACGACTTCCTCAGGTCCAGCCGAGCGCAGTTGCAGGCCCTGACCGGGAGTCCGTGGGTTCGTGGTCTGCAGCACCTCCGGCAGGAAAACCAGACGATCCCAGACAGCGGCATGGAGCTCGGTCTGCTCCCCTATTCCCCTGGGAAGACAGGGGTTCAACTCTTTATCCATCGGCCCACGGGCAAGTGCTGGCTGGTGATTCACTGCTATGATTGGACAGGGCAACCAGCGCCACCCGGAGTCCAAGAGTCAAACAAGTAGATCCTGACGACGAGCGTGTCTATTGCCCCTTGCCTGGCATCCCTGTGAGTGCATACGGTGCCGACACAACATCGCGGACCTTGTCCTTGTCATGGTCCACAGCCGCCTCCTTCCGCCTGCTCCCTATTCGCGCGGCCGGTCGCCTGGAGCAGTCTGGTGCCCAGCCTTGACGTCCTCCGGCGCCTGAATCGCAGGGGCCTTCCTTGCGGCATAGATCGTTCCGGCGAACATGACAGCGCACATCAGGAAACACATCCCATATAAGGCCAGGAATCCCAGTGTCGCGAGCCAGCCTGGCGGGCGGTTGGTCAACCGATCCCACACGGCCTCGACTTGTACAGCCAGGTCTCCGGGCTTGTGCAACGTCGGGAACGCGCGCCGTACGGCGGTGACCACGCAGGCGGCCTGCTCCGGAGCCAGCCCCGTGACCGGGCCCGCGGGTTCTACGGCCAGGGCCCGGCGCACCTTAGCCGCAACCCCGGCCAGCCGGAAGGACAGGCTGGCCGACAGGATCACCAGCACCCCGAGGCCAGCCAGCACCCACGCGGTGGCGTAATACCCGTAGGCCGCGAGCGCCCCGCCGCTCAGCACCCGGAAGGCCGCCTCGACGTGCCGGTTGCGCTGCAGCAGCACCTCGTGGATCAGCCTTCCGCCGTCCAGCGGGAGGAAGGGCAGGAGGTTGAAGGCGTTGATCACGAAGAACAGCACGGCGATATGCCAGAGAATCGCCACCGGGAAGAACATGCTGGCGAGGCCGAGAGCTACGGCGAGCACGAGTCCCGGCACAGGGCCGAGGAGAGTCACCAGCGCCCGCTTGTAGCTAGGCACGCCGCGGTTGACTCCCGAGACCGCCGCTCCGAAGAACGGGATGAAGAACATTCGCACATCCTTGAAGCCGAAGAGCCTCATCCCCACGTAGTGCCCGAGTTCGTGGAGGAGGAGCACCCCGACGATCACCGCGATGTCCAGCAGTGGGTTCTGGAGCAGCCCGAGTCCGAAGAAGGCGGCCACCGAGATGACCAGGACGAGGATGCTGCCCTGCCAGTCAGCCTTCCTGTTGCCCAGTTTCTCCACCTCGGCCAGAACCTTCGCGTCCGCCTCGGTCAAGGTTGTGGCGCTGTCGGGCAAGCCTTGCGTTCGAGACTCCCCGGCAGGCGGCGCTTCAGCATGGGTTGGATCGGCCTTCACTGTGTTCAGGCGGTTTATCACCCATGCGGCCAACAGCAGGCCGAACAATATGCCCCAAAGAGCGTAGCTGGCGGTAGCCGACGCCAAGGGGCCCAAGAGACACAGGGCCAGCGCCAGCAGGAAGTAGACCAGCCTCTGCAGCCAAGGTGAGCGCTTCTTCTCGAGCAGGCGCCTCCGGGCTGGCAAGCGCCTCTGTGGTGTCTGGTCATGCAATGGGCTGGTCTGTCGATCCATGCGAGCCGCCTTTTCCCGACACCAGCGTGGTTCCTGCGATGACTGGAATATCGACTTTCAGCCGCGATCCCCGGGAGTAGCCCAACTATACCATGAAACTCTCCAGTTGCAGTTCAGGAATTTGCGGTGGCCGCTCTGCTTCTCGAAGCCCTTCACGGCTTGGGCGGCCCCGCCGGCGTCAGGTGCTTGTCCAGGAACTTCCGGATGCCGTCCGTGTAGGTCCGGCCGCTCCGCCGCCAACCGCCGTTGTGGTTGCCCTGGATCTCCAGGAACTCCTTGGGCTCGTTGGCGGCGGCGAAGAGCTTCTGGCCGTGGGGGAAATAGTTGACCTCGTCGCCGCGGCTGTGGACCACCAGGACCGGGCACTTCACCGTCGGCAGGGTCTTCAGGCTGGGGTACTTTATCCGGCAGATCAGGCGCACCGGCAGCCACCAGATGTGGTCGGCCCCGACGTCGGGGACGGAGGTGAAGGTCGACTGGAGGATGAGCGCGCCCGGCCGGCGCTCGGCGGCCAGGTTCGTCGCCACCCCGCCGCCGAGCGACTTGCCGAAGACGACGATGCTCTCGGGCTTCGCGCCGCGGACGGACACCAGGTGGTCCCAGGCGGCGCGGGCGTCGAGATAGGTGCCGGCCTCGGAGGGCTTCCCCTCGCTCCGGCCGTAGCCGCGGTAGTCGAAGATCAGCACGTTGAAGCCCATCTGCCGGAAGACCGCGACCAGCCCGACGCGGTGGGAGATGTTGCCGGCGTTGCCGTGGCAGTAGAGCATGGTCCCGCGCGGCTGGCCGGCGGCAGGCACGAACCAGGCGTGGAGCCGGACGCCGTCGGCGGCCTGGAGGGCGACGTCCTCGTAGGGGGCTCCGGCGTCCGCCGGGGTGCACTCCAGATCGGGCTGGGGGAAGTACACCATCTTCGCCTGCCAGGAGCAGGCCGCGGCGGCCAGCGCGATGTACATGCAGGCCAGTATCCCGACTATGCGGAGGAGGGAGCGAATGACAGACGGCCGGCTTCTGGCTTTGGGCTTTCGGCCCGCCTTCGCCGAGGCTTCGGCGGGTGAACCTTCGGCACAACAGGTGGCCCGCCGAACCTCACTGGGACCGTCTCCTGTGCCGTTCTCCGCGCCCACTCCGCGTCCCCCGCGCCTCTGCGGTGAACTCAGCCGCAGCTCTTCGGCGACTGGTAGCCCGGCGCGCTCTCCGGCGTGCAGCGGACCATGCAGATGATGGAGAGCGGCTCCGTGCCGGTGTTCACCAGGCAGTGCTTCTCGCCGTCCGGCACGTAGGCGCAGGAGCCCGGCCAGACCGGCCAGCGCTGTCCGTAGGCGTCGACCGCCTCGCCCTCGCCGGAGAGCACGTACCACTGGTGCTCCCAGGCGTGCTCGTGCTCCGGCGTGCGCCCGCCGGGCGCCACGGTCACGATGCGCATGGCGAAGTTGTGGGCGTTCTGCTTGGGGCCCACCAGCCACTTGATGGACGAACCCTTGGCTCCGCCGAGGTTGAGCTCCTGGGCCTCGATGGTTGCAGAATCGGCGACGTACATGGCGGACTCCTATCCGCCGAGGCGCCTCAGCGCTTCGGCTTGGCCTTCTTGCCGGCCGGCTCCGGCGCGGACATCTCCAGGACCCTGATGACCGCCTCGACCTCCACGTCGGTGTCGGCGCAGCCGTCGCGGAGCAGGGGCACGAACTGGACGGCCACGCCCAGGCGCTCGCACTCGAAGATGCCCAGCGCCCCCTCGTACTGGCAGGCCAGCCCCAGGACCGCCTTGGGCTTCAGCTTCTCGACGTGGCGGGCGACGGCGCTGCCGCCCTTGAGGATCTTCAGCCCCATGTAGCCGAGTTCCATGGCGCGCCGGGCGATGGCCGCCACGCTGCAGCCGCCGCAGCGCGTGCAGACGTACTCGGCGCCCTTCTCCTCGGCGCGGCAGCGCCCGGTGGCCCGCAGGCACTGGGGCACGAAGACGATGCGCTGGGCGAAGGGCACGGCCGCGAAGGCCTTGGCGTGCTCGCGGTTCTTCTTCTCGGCGAACCGGGCGCACGCGCCGGCGATGTCCCCGCCGGCCAGGACCTTGGTCCCGAGCAGCCCGGCGAGTTTGGCGAGATTGGCGAGCGATGACATGGCCGCTATGGTAAGCGCCATGACGGGGTTTGCAACCGGTTCGCAGCCGGGCCGGGCGCCTTCCGGGGAAGGAAATCCCCGTTCGGACGGCTATCATGGAGGGGCGGCGCCGGGGCGGCCCGCCGGGAGGATGAACATGCTGACCAGGGCTCATCTCAGGGCGGCCGGCCTCGGCCTGCTGGCCTTCTGCTGGGCGGCGCGGGCCGCCGCCCCGGCCGAGTTCGCCGTCGAGCCTTACGTCCAGAACCCCGGCAAGACCGAGATGACCGTCAAGTGGTCGTGCCGCGAGAAGGCCGACTTCAAGCTGCGCTGCGGAACGGGCGAGAAGCTCGACCGCGAGTTCGCGCCCGGCGAGCCCCGCGAGGTGCTCTGGAAGGACTGGCCGGGCGGGCAGCGGCCCGCCGACGCCGCGGCCGACGCCAAGCCCACCGAGGAGTTCCGGGCCTACATCTACCAGGCGGTCCTGACCGGGCTCGCGCCGGGCACGGCCTACCGCTACGAGGTGTCCTCCGGCGCGGTCCGGGCCGGCGGGACCTTCCGGACGTTCCCGGAGAAGCCCGGCCCCTTCACCTTCATCGCCTACGGCGACAACCGCAGCGACCCGGAGGCGCACCGCCGGGTGACGTCCGGCTTCGCCGCGCAGAAGCCCGAGTTCATCATCCACACCGGCGACATGGTCACGAACGGCACGTATCCCGAGTGGGAGAAGGAGTTCTTCGCCCCGCTGCGCGAGGTGATCCGCGACGTGCCGCTCTTTCCGTCCCTGGGCAACCACGACGGCGACTCCCGCAAGTTCTTCGCCGTGCCGCCCGGCGGCAAGGGGCTGTGGTACTCCTTCGACCGCGGCGATGCGCACTTCGTGTGCCTCGACTCGATCAGCGGGAAGCCGGAGATGCTCGAATGGTGCGAGCGCGACCTGGCGGCCTCCCGGGCGACCTGGAAGATCGTCTTCGGGCACATCTCGGCGTACGACGTGGGCTCCCACAGCACCCGCTGGGGGCGCGCCGACTACCTGCCGGTCTTCCGCAAGCACGGCGTGGACCTGGTCTTCTCGGCGCACACCCACGGCTACCAGCGCTTCCGGCCGGTGTTCACCAAGGGAGTCAACGAGGCCCGGCCCATCACCTACATCGTCACCGCCGGCGGCGGGGCGCCGTTCCATGCCCTGACCCGCGACTCGGCCCTGGCGGTCGGGAAGGTTGAGCACCACTTCCTGGCGCTCACGGTGGACGGCAACCGCCTGGCTGCCCGTGCGATCTCCGCGGCCGGCAAGGAGATCGACGCCTTCGAGATCGTCAAGAAGGACGGCGTACCCGGCGCCGAGTGGCTCAAGGCCGCGATCCCCGAGGACGACTTCGACGCGGTGCGCAAGGTGGTCCGGCCGTACCTGCGCGGCATCGCCCTGCCCCGGGATGTCCGCGCCGGCGGGGCGGTCAAGACCGAGTTCAAGCTCGGCGCCGGCGAGAAGGCCGCGAAGTACACCGTGACCATCGACCCGCGGGCCGCGGCCAACTGGGAGCTCCCCGAGGTCTCCGGGGCGATTCCGGCCGGCGGCACCGCCGACGTGAGCCTGAGCGTCAGGCTCCGCGACCCCGCCCCCTACCGCGACGGCCAAAAGCCGCTGCCCCCGCTCATGATCGAAGTCGGCGTGGAGATCGACGGCTGGCGCACCGGGATGCTGACCTCCCTCCGGGAGGCCAGTCCCGTTGCGCCGGGTGGGGCCGGCGGGGCTCAGTGACGGCCGCGCCCCGCGAGTTGCGTGACCGCGAGGCCGCCAGTTCAGGTGTTCGGGATTGGCTGTAAGCTCACGCACAAGTATCAGTACAGACCAGTACAGAAATATTTCATGGAAATGAGTCATTCGTAGCGGCTCATCGGTGTATGACAGCACAGATGCCATACAGGAGGTGGGGATTGAACACCAAGTCTGACAAGGCGCAGGAGCGCAAGTCCTCGCGTGATCTCGTGGAGTCGCTCAGGAGCGAGATCGGCTCCGGGCAGCTGGGAGCGGGCCAGCACCTGCCCAGCGTTCGCAGCCTGAGCCGCGACCGCGGGTTGGCCTGCGACACCGTCCACCGTGCGCTCAAGGAGCTTGCCGGGGAGGGCCTGATTGTCGCCGAGCCGCGACGCGGCTACCGGGTGCTGGCCCGGGCCAATGACCCCGACCGCGGCTGTCCGGTGGCGCTGGTGTTGCGCACCGCGCGCGAGGACTGGAATCAGCTCGATGCCGGACTGGCCGCCGAGTTCCAGCGGGCAGCGCTGGCCATGGGCCGCCCGCTCCTGGCGGTGGGCGCCGGCGGGAGTCCGGCCGCGAAGGTCATGGAGCAGCTGGCCGCCGCGCGGGCCTGGGGCGCGGTGCTCAGCGACACCAGCCCCGACCTGCTCGCCGAGATCCGCCGTGCCGGGCTGCCCGCGATCGTCGCCGAGAACTGGGCGCTCGAAAGGGAGCTCGACACCGTCTGCCAGGACGACTTTCGCGGAAGCATGGCCGCCGCGCTCTATCTCGCCGATCGCGGACATGAGCGCATCGCCTGGTTCGGCTCGAAGCCCGAGCGCAGGAACATGCACACCGCCGGGCGCTTCGCCGGCGCGGTGGCCGGCCTGGCCGCGGTTGGCCAGCGCCTGTGTCCGGAACTGACCTTCGAGACGGAGACGCTCGACGTCGGCGAGCTCACCGAGGAGGCCCGCCGGCTGCTCTCGCGCCCGGACCGGCCCAAGGCGATCCTGGCCATGTGGCAGGACAAGACCGAGGCGCTGGCCCGCGCGGCGGCAGGGCTGGGGCTGGTCCCCGGCAGGGACTTCGAAATGGTCGGCTGGTGCACCGACGAGGGCTACGACTCGTTCTACGCGCCGCTCTTCGGCTCCGGCCCGGTGCCTCCGGCCGTGACCTGGAGCCGCGCCCTGCTTGCCCGCACGGCGCTGGCCCAGCTCGAGCAGCGCCGGGCGCACCCGGAGCTGCCGGCGTTGCACCTGTCAATTCCCACCAGGCTGCGTTTCGCGGCAATCAAGGGTTGAAGGAGGATGTTCATGAGATGCCTGCCGATCGTCGGGATGGCTCTTGTCGCCCTAAGCGCGGGGAGCGCCAGGGCCGGCGACGTCTCCTTTGCGGCCAAGCCCTCGGCCGCCAAGCAGGGCGACAGGGTGAAGCTGGCCTTCACCGTCTCCGCGCCGACCGACGTGGAGGTCGCGGTGCTCGGCGCCGACGGGAAGATCGTCTGTCACCTGGCCGCCGGAGTCCTCGGCGGCAAGAACCCTCCGCCGGCGCCGCTCGTCGCGGGACTCGCCCAGAACCTCGAGTGGGACGGTCGCGACGACTTCGGGAAGCCTGCGGGCGGCGCTCCCTTTAAGTTCAGGGTGCGCGCCGGAATGAGGCCGGCCTTCGACGGCTTTGTCGGCGCCTCGCCGTACATCCTGGACACCGTGCGCGGCATGGTCGTCGACGGCCAGGGGAACCTCTTCGTCCTCAACCAGAGCATCGACGGCCACGGCGGCTGGCCCTTCGACCTGCGCGTCTACGACCGGAAGGGCAACTACCTGCGCAGCCTGATGCCCTTCCGCGCCGGGATGAAGAAGGAGGAGGCCGAGGTATTCAAGGCCGTCGATGCCGGCGGCCAGATGATCCCGCGGAACTTCCAGAGCACCTGGCCGCACCTCTACCCGACGGACGCAACCCTGCGGCTGGCCGGCGTGACTCCGGACGGCGCGCTGGTCCTGTACGATGACCAACTGCGCTTCGTCTACCGGCTGCGGTCCGCCGACGGCGGCCCGGCCGGCCGGGTCTTCGAGGAGCCTCTATGGCCCGGCAAGGGCCCGCGGCTGATTGGCTCGGCGGCGGTCGCCATGGCCGCCGACGGCAAGGCGCTCTTCGCCGCCGGCGTGGGCGCGGCCCCTCCCAAGGGTCAGCGGGTCAGCGCCGACTGGCCCGACGGCTGCATCCTGAAGCTCGCGATCGACAAGCCCGGCTCCGGCGCCGAGAAGTTCGCCGCCGCCGCGCTCCCCGACGACTACAAGCAGGCCCTGGACGGCGGCTGGGCTCCGAAGATGGCCAAGACCGCGCTCCGCGACATCGCCCTCGACGCCGCCGGCAATGTCTACGTCTGCGACCTGGCCGCCGGCAAGGTCCGCAAGTTCGACGGCGCGGGCAAGGAGCTCGCGGCCATGTCCGTGCCGGGGGCGCTGCGCCTGGTGGTCTCGCCGAAGAGCGGCGCGCTCTACGTGGTCTCGAGCGGCAAGGCCGGCGGGACGCTCGCGCGCTACGCCGCCTGCGAGGAGGGCGCCAAGCCCCAGGCCTCGCTCGGCTTCAAGTGCGGCTACGCCATGCTCGCCGGTGACTTCTCCGGCGAGAAGCCGCAGCTGTGGATGGCGCCCAACATCGGCGAGACCTACACCGAACTCCTGCGCATCGAGGACGCCGGCGCCGAGCTCAAGATCGTCGAGGACCTCAGCAAGCGCGACCCGCTGGGGCTGCCCATCGTCGACCGGCTGACCGTCGACCCGGAGACCGACGACCTCTACGTCAACAATGGCTGGGCCAAGACCTACCGCTTCAACGGGCTGACCGGGAAGTACAACGGCGCGGTCAAGAACGGCGCGCCCGACCCGATGAACGTCACCGACGTGGCCATCAGCCCCGCCGGCCACGTCTTCGTCCAGAAGGGTCCGAGCTGGTCCGGACCCTACGAGCGCCTCACCCGGGACCTCAAACCCGCACCCTTCGCCGAGACCGGCACGTCGGTCTTCGGCTGCGTCTTCGCGCGCTTCGGGGCCGGGTTCTGCTCCAAGGGTTCGTGCGCGACCGCCGACGGGCGGCTCTACTCGCTGAGCATGCTCGACTGGTGCGTGTACTATGTCATGGCCTACGACGCGGCCGGCAAGGCGGTGGAGGGCCCACGCGGCAAGGGCGCGGTCAATGAGAAACAGGCCCCGGGCGTCTACAAGGCCGGGATCCGCAGCGCCATCGTCGGCCAGGTGCTCGACCGCTGTGGCGGGCTCAAGGTCGACCGCGCCGGCAACGTCTATGTCGGCATTCAGGTTTTCCCGCCGGACTACAAGCGCCCGGCCGGCTTCGAGAAGGACCCGGCCTTCGGCGGGATGTCCGGCAGCGTCATCAAGTTCAAGGCTGCCGGCGGCGGCATGGCCGCTGGCAAGCCGGGGAGAGAGCTCGGCGACTACGAGGGCGTCGAGCGCGTCTACCCGGGCCTGGCGCCCTTCAGCGGCTGGAACAACAGCTCCTGCTGCGTCTGCCGCTCGCCGCGCTTCGAGCTTGACGGCTTCGGACGGCTGGTCATCCCCAACGCCCTGAGCTGCGACGTGCGCGTGGTCGACAACGCCGGCAACGAGATCGCGACCTTCGGCGCCTACGGCAACTTCGATTCGCAGTGGGTTCCGGAGGGCGCCAAGGACCAGAAGCCGCTCGTGGCCTCTCCGGAGATCCCGCTGGCCTGGCCGCTCTGCACCGGCGCCTCTGAGAAGAAGATCTACGTCGGCGACCTGGTCAACCGCCGGGTGGTGCGGGTGGACAGGAAGTTCGCGGCGGAGGAGATGTGCGAGGTGAAGTGACGGGGGAGGGTTGGAGGTTGGGGTTTGGAGGTTGGAGTCCCCGGTTCCGCTCCTGCCCCCCACCTCCAACCTGCAACCCCCAACCCTTGTCTGTAGGAGGTCCATCATGCGCTTGCTCTTGATCTGCGCGGCCGCGGCCATCCTGGCCGGCTCCGGCTCCGCCGCCCCCGCCGCCGAGCCGGCGCCGGCCCCGCTGCCGCCCAAACCGGTCATCTCGGTCAAGAGCTACTGGCGCCACCATCAGACCTACTACAACTTCCAGGCGGTCGACAAGGCCGGGAACCTCTTCAACCACGTCATCCGGCGCTACTCCAGCAATAACAACCCCTGGCTGGGCAACCTGATCCGCAGCGAGGAGCCGCCGGCCGGCTGGGAGAAGCCGGACTTCGATGATTCGGGCTGGAGCGTGCAGCGCATGCCCTTCGGCCTGGCGCCGTCCTACGAGCTGCGCGCGGCCGGCGAGGCGGCCGGCAACATGGTCCCCTGGCAGGTCCGGCGCTACGCCTTCCGGGCGCGCTTCCTGGTTCCGGATCCCGCCCGGGTGACGTCCCTGAAACTGCGTCTGGGCTACGCCGGCGGAGTGATCGCCTGCGTCAACGGCCGGGAGGTCGGCCGCGGGGGCGTGGCCAAGGATGGGTCGCTCGCCCAGGGCGGCTATGGCGAGCTCTACCCCGAGCTGGCCTACGGGCCGCAGACCGACCGGCAGAAGCAGCTCGACCGGCGCTTCAGCCTCTGGTCGGCACCGGACGAGACCTGGCGCTGGACCAAGGACGCCAAGACCAGCCCCGAGGAGCAGGCCGAGATCCGCAAGGCCCTGGCCGACCTGGCCGCCGCGCGCCGGCGGGTCCTGGAGGTCGAGGTCCCCCGCGAGGCCCTGGTCAGGGGCGTCAACGTACTGACGCTCGACAGCCGTCTGAGCCCGCTGAGCGGGCCGCATCTCGGCGCCATGCCCAACTGGAACCACAGCGGGGTCGAGGAGGTCGCGCTCGCCGCCGAGCCGGCCGGCGCCGCGCTGCCCGACGCCGGTCCCGAGAAGCCGCAGGTCTGGGTCGAGGACGTCCACCGCTGGATGCGTTCCCCCGACCACCTGGAGGCCGGCGTCAGGGAGCGCCGGGCGATGGAGGTCGTCGGGGCGCGCGGCGGGACCTTCTCCGGCCAGGCGGTGGTCCGCGCGGCGGGCGCGGCGCTCGGCGCCCCGCAGGCCGCGGTCGGCGAACTGGTCGGGCCGGGCGGCGCCAAGCTTCCGGCCGGCGCGGTCCGGGTTCGCTGGGCCCGGGGCGTCTCGCTCTACCAGCACGTCTTCGACGGCGGCAGCGGCTTCTTCGGCCGGCAGGGGCCGAAGCTCGACCTCTCCCGCTACTCGGCGAACCCCGAGCCGCAGTTCTCCCGGGACGGCCGGGCCAACCGCTCCGAGCACAAGGAGCACAACGATCCGGCGCTGCTCCTCTTCGACCAGCTCGCCGCCGATCCGCCGGCCTCGATCCCGGCCGGGACCTGCCAGCCGCTCTGGCTCACGGTGAGCGTGCCCCGCGACGCCGCGCCCGGCGAGTACCGCGGGGTGCTGACCGTCCGAGCCGGGGGGCTCGCCGAGGAGAAGATCGACGTGCTCCTGCGCGTCTCCGCGTTTGCGCTGCCCGAGCCCCGCGACTTCGTCGGCTACACCGGCGTGGACGAGTCGCCCTGGGCGCTGGCCAAGGGCTGCAAGCTCGAGCTCTGGTCGGACCGGCACTGGAAGCTCGTCGAGGAGTCCCTGGCCCGCGCCGGCGAGCTCGGCGCCCGGGTGGTCGGCCTGCCGGTCATCCAGGACACCGAGCTCAACAACGGCAAGGACACCGTGGTCCGGTGGGCGAAGAAGGGCGACGGCTACGAGTACGATTTTGCGCTGGCCGACCGCTACCTCGACCTCTGGAAGAAGAGCTGCCACGCGCAGTCCGACGTGATCGTGTACCTGGTGCAGCCGGCCAACGAGCACGGCAAGGGCGGCGGCACCGGGACGGTGCTGCTCGCCGACGGCGGCGGCGCGCCGAAGGAGTTCAGGCCGCCCACCCCGGCGACGCCCGAGGGCCTCAAGCTCTGGGTGGCCTTCGCCAGGGCGGTCCGCGAGCACCTCAACGCCAAGGGCTTCCGGGACGAGCACATCCACTGGGGGCTCTTCTACGACTTCTGCTCGGAGGACACCAACACGCTGGCCGAGGCTCTGGCCAAGGAGTGTCCCGGTGTGGGCTGGGCCACCTCGCACCACGAGCCGCGCAATCCCTTCACCAAGGGCTCGCCGGCGCGGCTGACCTGGAACACCTGCGTGCGCGGATACGCCGGGCCCTTCAACGTTGGTCCGGCGGCGAAGACCGCCGATGGCCAGAGCAGCTGGGACTACGCCAAGTACGCGGTCTCAAGCGGCATGGGCTGGAAGGATCCGGCCAACCTGATCGTCCTGACCCGCGCGGACACGGGCATTACCGCGCTGGGCGGGATGTACTCGCCGCTCTGGCAGATCCGCCAGCTCCAGGAGACGGCGGTCAGCGCCCGGAACTGCCGCGGCGTCGGTCGCATCTGCGTCGACGGCTGGGGGCGCGGCAGCTACTTCGGCCCCTTCATCCCCTCGCTGCTCTACCCCGGCAAGGAAGGGGGCCTGGACGGCAGCGCCCAGTTCGAGATGCTACGCGAGGGCTTCCAGGAGGCGGAGGCGCGCATCGCCCTCGAGAAGCGCGGTGGGCTCGCCGCCGACGTCCAGAAGGTCCTCGACCGGCGCCTGGAGTGGAGCTGGACCCTGCCGTGCTACCCCTGGGCGCGGATCGCCGAGTTCACCGCCGGCTGGCAGGAGCGCTCCCTGAAGCTCTACGAGGCGGCGGGGAAGTAGGTCGGCCTTCATTCGAGGCTGTTTTCAACGCAGAGGACGCGGAGCCGTTCGACAGGCTCACGGCCTAGGCCCTGAGCGGAGTCGAAGGGGTGCGCAAAGGCCGCGGAGGGACTTATCTAATGCGGCTGTTGGATGACCGCGCCGAACTGCTGTGAGCGGGCGACCAGTTCGTTAGCTCTCTGCTTGCCCAACCCCGCTGATGTTCCTCTGCGACCTCTGCGCTACTCTGCGGCCTCTGCGTTGAGTCTGTCGTCCGCAGCGGGAATGGCGTTTGCCGCTCGGCAGTTTCCTGACTAGAATCCCGGCGCATTTCGTGAGAACCGGAAGGGGGCAAACGGCTTGGACACCAACATCCGTATCTGCGGCGAGGCCGGCCAGGGAGTGCAGACCACCGGCGACCTGCTGACCCACGCGCTGGCCGCGGCCGGCCTGCACGTCTGCGCCACCCAGGGCTACATGTCGCGGATCCGCGGCGGGGTCAACAGCTTCGACGTGCGGATCGGCGACGCCGAGGTCCTCGGCGCGCGCGTCCCGGCAGAACTGCTGGTGGTCTTCACCCGCGAGGCGCTCGACAACTGCCGATCCTCGGTGGCCGAGGGCGGACTGGTGCTCTTCGACGGGCAGGCCGACGACGGCGTCATCGCTCTCGAGATGGCCAAGGCCGCGGCCGCCGCCGGCGGCTCGGCACTGATGGCCAACGCCGTGGCCGCCGGGGCGGTCTACGCGCTCCTGGGCCTCGACCTCGGGAGCCTGCGCGCGGCGCTCTCCAAGCAGTTCGCAAAGAAGGACGAGTCCGTGGCCCGCACCAACATCGCCTGCGCCGAGAAGGGCGCGGAGCTGGTCGCCGCCCGGCGCGGCGCGGTGAAGTGCCCGAAGCCCGGGCAGCCCTTCGGCGCGGTGGTTTCCGGCTCCGAGACCGTGGGCCTGGCCGCCGCGGTCGCCGGGGTCAAGGTGGTCTCGAGCTACCCGATGACCCCTTCGACCGGGGTCTTCACCTGGCTGGCCGGCGCGGCCGACCGCTACGGCATCGTCGTCGAACAGGCCGAGGACGAGATCGCCGCCATCAACATGGTCTGCGGCGCGACCTACGCCGGCGTCCCGGCCATGACAACCACCTCCGGCGGCGGCTTCGCGCTGATGGCCGAGGGCCTGAGCCTGGCCGGGATGTGCGAACTGCCCGCGGTGATCCTGCTCTCCCAGCGGCCGGCGCCGGCCACGGGGTTGCCCACCCGCACGGGGCAGGAAGATCTCTTGTTCGCCGCCCACGCCGGCCACGGCGAGTTCCCGCGGGCCATCTTCGCGCCGGGATCGCTGGCCCAGGCCTACGACCTGACCCGCCGGGCCTTCGAGACGGCCCACCGCTGGCAGACGCCGGCCATGATCCTCATCGATCAGTTCCTGGCCGACCTCCAGAGGAACGTCGCGCCGATGGACGAGACCCTCCGGCCGATCGACCGCGGCCTGCTCGATGTCCCGCCAGCCGACTACCGCCGCTACGCGGTGACGAAGAACGGCGTCTCGCCTCGGGCCATCCCCGGAGCTGGGCCCTTCGTGATCACCGACTCCGACGAGCACACTGCCGACGGCCACCTCACCGAGGACCTGGCCGTCCGCGTCGAGCAGCAGGACAAGCGCCTGCGCAAGTGCAAGGGCATGCTTGCCGAGTTCCTGCTCCCGGAGTTCTACCCGGCGCCGGCCGCCGAGGTCCTGGCCTGCTGGGGCAGCACCTGGGGGCCGTGCCGCGAGGCCGTCGACCTCCTCCGCGCCGCGGGCCGCGACGTCTGTATGCTCCACTTCGGCCAGGTCTGGCCGATCGACGGCAGGCGGGTCAAGCCGATGGTCGCCGGACGGAAGGTGACCATGGTCGAGGGCAACGCCACCGCTCAGCTGGGGTCGGTGCTCAAGGGTGCCGGCGCGCTCGGCCGTTTCAAGGCCATTCTGCGCTACGACGGGTTGCCCTTCACCGGGCCGGAAATCGCCGAACGAGCCGCCGGGAGGGTCAAGTCATGAGCGCGCGCAAAGCCGAACCCGTCGGGCGCATGAACGAAACCGCTTGGTGCCCGGGCTGCGGCAACCACGCCATCCTCAAGACGCTGGACGCGGCGGTCGCCGAGGCCGGCCTGGATCGCCGGAAGCTCATGCTCGTCTCCGGGATCGGCCAGGCCGCCAAGCTCCCGCACTACACCGACGCCAACGTCTTCAACGGCCTCCATGGCCGGGCGCTGCCGGCCGCCACGGGCATCAAGCTCGCCAACCACGAGCTCGAGGTGATCATCACCTCCGGCGACGGCGACATGTACGGCGAGGGCGGCAACCACTTCCTGCACGCGATCAGGCGCAACATCGGCGTGAAGTGCTTCGTGCACGACAACCAGGTCTACGGCCTGACCAAGGGCCAGGCCTCGCCGACCTCGGAGCTCGGTTTCGTCACCAAGATCCAGACCCACGGGGTGGTCTCCGTGCCGGTCAGTCCGCTGGCCCTGGCCATCGTCGAGAACGCCACCTTCGTGGCCCGCTCGTCGGCGGTCGTCCCCGAGCACCTCCAGAAGATGATGGTCGCGGCCATCCGGCACAAGGGGTTCGCGCTGCTCGACATCCTCCAGCCCTGCGTGACCTTCAACAAGGTCAACACCTGGCAGTGGTACAAGCAGAGGGTCAAGGAACTGCCCGCCGGCTACGACCCGGCGAACCGGGCCCTGGCCCTCGAGACCGCGCTCAAGTGGGGCGAGGAGATCCCCATCGGGATCATCTACCGCGCGGAGCGCAAGACCTTCGAGGAGCAGCAGCCGGCGCTGGCCAAGGGGCCGCTGGCCCTCACGTACGGGAAATAGATTCCGAACCACAGAGGACACAGAGTACACGGAGGACGGCACGAAGGCGGGCTTTAGGCTTTGGGCCTTGGGCTTTGGGAACGGCTACGAGATTCGCTTCTCCTATTGTTCCGAAAGCCGAAAGCCCAAAGCCGAAAGTCACTCCGTGCTGTCCTCTGTGTCCCCTTCGACTTCGCTCAGGGCCTAAGGCCGTGAGCCTGTCGAACGGCTCTGTGTCCTCTGTGGTGAAAACCCCGTTGTCACACCGCCGCCCAACGTTATGATGCCGCCATGAACTTGAAAGAGCAGATGCGGACGGCCCTGGAGCGCCGGCTGGGCGGCTCGCCCGTGCCCGTCTGGGAGCTCGAGTTCCACTGCTGGGATGCGGCCTCCGGCCGGCACGTGGTCCTGGGCGACGAGTTCGCCGCGCTCACGCCGGCCGAGCAGGACCGGGCGCTGGGCGCCAACGCCGAGATCCTGGCGGCGGTATGCGAGGAGCTCTCCTTCGCGGCGCTGACCGCCCCGGGCAACCGCTGGGAGATCGCCCCGGGCAAGGCCGCCTACTGGTGGCTGCCGCCGGAGGCGCGGATCGAACAGATCCGGCGCCTGAAGCGTCTGGTCGGCGACCGGCTGATGCTCGTGGCCGCCACCGGCGGGGTCATGGCCATGCCCGGCGCGGCGGAGTACGTGGAGTTCTGCTACCAGCTGATGGACGCGCCCGAGGCCATCGAGGAGCGCGCCCGGAAGAACCTGGCCGGGGGCCTGAAGACCGCCGCGGTCATGCGCGACCTGGGCGTCGACGCGGTCTTCACCGCCTCGGACATCGCCGACAACCGGGGGCCGTTCTTCAACCCCGAGCAGCTCGAGCGGCTGATCTTCCCGTGCCTGCGCGAGTGGGCCGCGGGGGTCCGGAAGCTGGGGATGCTCTCCATCATCCACACCGACGGCAACGTGGCGCCGTGCCTCGAGGGCATCGCCTCGAGCGGCGTCGACGCCATGCAGGCGATCGACCCCACCGCCGGGATGGACCTGCGCCGGACGCTCGACGCCGTGCAGGGGCGGATCTGTCTCTGCGGCAACGTGAGCTGCGCCGACTTGCTCACCGGCACGCCCGAATCGGTCGCCGCAGCAACACGGAAACTCCTGGCCGACTGCGCCGGGACGGGTTTTGTCCTGGGTGCGTCGAACGCGGTCGACATCGCCACGCCCATCGGTAACTACCGGGCGATGATCGGGGCGTGGAGGGAGCACGCCAAGGGGAGCAAGAACCGGCGGTTGTGACCGCTCCCAAGGTCGATTTCGAGCTCTTGCCGGGCAAGGTCGCGGCCAAGCTGGCCTTGCTGGCCGCAAACCAGGAGTGTGAACCGATACTCGCGTACAAAGCCTAGTAGCCCATAATCTTACGTCATTTAGTCGGTTTATTTTGCTCTTGTAAACCGCGATAAACTCGCTATAAATAGCGGCCATGGATCCGATCAAGAACCCCTACGCGCCTGGTGCCGGAACACCGCCTCCCGAACTGGCCGGTCGCGATGAGTTGCGGGAATCGGTTCGCATAGCGTTGGAGCGTGTGCGGGCCGGCCGTCAGACCAAGAGCATTATGATGGTGGGGTTGCGCGGGGTGGGTAAGACGGTGCTGCTGGACCGGATGCGTGAAGATGCCGAGTCAGTGGGCATACAGACGCTTCGGGTGGAAGCTCCGGAGAACCGCTCGCTGCCGGCCATCCTGGCCCCGGAGCTGCGCCAGGCATTGCTGCGGCTTTCGCGAAACGAAAAGGCCAAGGAGCTGGCTCAGCGAGCGCTGCGCGGGCTGGCTGGTTTCGCCAAGGCCTTGAAGGTCAAGTACGAGGATATCGAGGTAGGGTTCGACTTCGAGCCGGAACCGGGCCTGGCGGACAACGGCGATCTGGAACACGATCTGCAGGCACTGCTGGAAGTGACGGGGACGGCCGCGAAGAAGGCGGGCACGGCTCTGGCCATGTTCGTGGACGAAATGCAGTATGTGGAGGAAGAGCAGCTCGCCTCGCTGATCACTGCTCTCCATCGGACCGCCCAACGGAGCCTGCCGGTAGTGCTAGTAGGCGCCGGTCTGCCTCAATTGCCGGGCAAGATGGGCCGCGCCAAGTCTTACGCCGAGCGACTCTTCGATTTTCCCCAGATCGGGCCTTTGTCCGATGAAGCGGCGCGGCTGGCGATCTCCAAGCCGGCCGCCGATCAGGATGTCGTTGTGGCTGAGGATGCCCTCGATCGGATTGTCGACGAGACGCGTGGCTATCCCTACTTCCTCCAGGAGTGGGGCAAGCACACCTGGGACGTTGCCGAGGTCTCACCGATCACAGCGCGAGATGTCGAGCGGGCCACCGTCACCGTGATCGCAGCGCTGGACGAGAGCTTCTTCCGCGTCCGCTTCGACCGATTGACGCCGCTGGAGAAGAGATACTTGCGCGCCATGGCTGAACTCGGCCCGGGTCCGCATCGTTCCGGAGACATCGCTGTTCAATTGGGACGGGAAGTCACCTCGCTGGGCCCGACCAGAAGCCAGTTGATCGTCAAAGGCATGATCTGGAGCCCGAGCCACGGGGACACGGCGTTCACCGTGCCGCTGTTCGATGAGTTCATGAAGCGTATCATGCCGGGCGGGGACTGGAGGAAGTGAGAACTGCCGAGAGATGATCTCGGCGCTGAGCGAGCACGCGAAAGTGGAAATAGCCTGAAGTCTAGAGCGCAGGAGATGTCCGATGAAGAGGCTCCTGGTAATATTGCCGTTGCTGGTCTGTGGAATGGCTTTGGGCGCCGACCAACCCGAGGCCGGCACCAAGATCGCCGAAGGTCTGGACTCCAAGGACGAGATCGTCCGGATCCGTGCGCTGGTGGCGCTGGCCGAGCGCCAGGGCGACGGTCCCGTGCCGGAGACGCGCATCCTCGAACTGATGTCCGAGTCCGCCGAGGGGCGACGCCTGGCGAGGTGGTGCTACGCCGCGCTCCACGCGCAGGGCCGCGGTACCAACCAGAACCTGGGCCGTTTTGTGAAGGTCGCCGGCTGGGAGCCCCCTTCGGAGGGCCCGCCCAACGAGATTGTCATCTTCCACGAGCCGCCGGTCAGGGAATGGCCGCTTCCTCCGGACCTGCAGGCGGCCTCCGACCGGGCCTGGGAGACCTGCCTCGGCGCGGTCACGGCCCGTTGGCTTCGGATGACGGGCGGCGAGGAGCGGGGCTCCTTGTGGCAGTTCCTGCGGCGGAACGACGCGCCGCCCCGCATCGCGGTCGCCGCTCTCGGCAGGCTGCTCGAGGACCCGGGCCTGTCGGTCGAGGACAAGTGCGCCGTGGCCGAGCTGGCTGCCGGGCACGGGCTCGGCGCCAGGGCCAGTCTGCCGGTCCTGAGTGCCTTCCTGAAGGACCGGGACCCGCTCCTGCGCGCCGCCGGCGCCAAAGGCCTGGGAACGCTCTACCGCAACAACTGCCCGTCGCTGCCCCCGCCGCACCCAGCGCCGAAGGAGATCGTCGATGCGCTGGCTGCGGCATCCGCCGATGCTGAGGTGCCGGTGCGCGACGCCGCAGTTAGCGCCCTGGCGGATCTGGGTCACCAGGCCACGGGGGTGGTGCCGACGCTGCTGGCCCGGCTGAAGCAAGAGGGCGTGCCCAGGCAGCGCGGCGCGTTGCTCCACGCGCTGGCCTTCATCGGGGAGGCCGGCGACGCTGGCGAGGCTATCCTCGAAGCCGCAGAGAACGATCCCTCGTCAGAGGTGAGGCTCTACGCCGCCGGCGCCGCCGGCTGGTTGTCCTGCCACCTGGGATACCGCAAGCAGGAGGCCGATCGCGCAGCCTTTGCCAGGAAGGCCGTGCCCCTGCTGGTCCGGAAGTTCCAGGACGACGCCCGGATGGCTTCGGCACTGCCGAACGTCCTGCTCGAGTTCCGCCAATATGCCGAGCCGGCCCTGCCCATGCTGCACAAACGCCTGCGGGAGTCCGCCGACGTGCGCGTCAAGGACCGGTGCATCGCCGCGCTCGGCGCGATCGGTCCGCCGGCGAAGGACGCCGTCCCCGACATCCTCAAGTGCATGACCATCCAGCGCGGTTCCGTCTCAGCGTTCGACTACGAGGGCATACGTTTCATGATTGCCATCGCCCTCGGCGAGATCGGCAGCGGCGGGCCGGAGGTGGAGGCCGCTCTCCTCGAGCTCCTCAAGTCCGAGGCCTCCCATGTGCGCCGCGAGGCGGCCACTTCCTTGGGTGTCGTGGCCAAGTCCTCTGAACCGGTGTTCGCTGGGCTGAAAGGCCTGCTCGGGGACAAGGACGAGGACGTGCAGGCCGAGTCCCGCAAGGCGATCTCAATCATCCAGAAGCGCGCCGAGACCGCCAAACAGCCAGAGGTCTTCTAGCAGTCCGTCGCCCCCGCATCCCCGTGCCGCAGCGTCCGGCGGAGCTCCGCGGTCAGCCCGACCTTGAACGGCTCGGACTGGCCGATGAAGAGAACGCCGCGGACCAGCTTCAACCGGGGAACGAGCGCGGCGCCGGCGCCGGGTGCGGCGCGCTCGACCTCTTCCAGGTCGGCGGCCCGATCGGCCGAGGCGAGGCAGGCCAGGGCGGCGGCCAGATCCTCGCGGTCCATCCGTGTGAGCCGGCGGTGCCGCGCGAATCCGCAGATGGCCCGGCGCACTAGCTCGGGCCCGGTGAAGAGCGCCCAGGTGAGGGCCACGGCTGCAGGGTGGGCCTCGCCGGGAGCCAGCATCTTCACGGACTCGGCCGCCTCGGCCTCGTAGGCCTCCTCCGCGGGCTTGCCCAGCAGGAAGCGGATGTCGTTCAGGTAGCCGGGGTTCATCCGCGCGCTGCCGACGAAGAGCAGCGCGAGCGCCCCGAGCGCCGCCAGGTGGAGCAGCCACTTGGGCAGGAACCAGCAGAGGAACAGGCAGAGCAGCCCGTCGGCCAGGCCGTACTGGATCGCGCAGACCAGGAGCGCCAGCGGGGCCATCACGGCCGCGGCCGCCAGGGCGGCCTTGGCCTCCCAGCGCAGATACTCCTCCAGCCAGGGACGGACGTCGGAGGGGGAGACGTTCATGGGCATGCCGCAAGTATACAGGAGCGCATGCGAGTTGCACCAGGCAGCTATTGCCTTGCCGGGCTCTCCACGATCATACCCGCCAGCTTCCACCTCAGCTCCTCCAGTTGCCACGCCTGGATCGTGGCCTGCTCGAGCGCGTCGGCGTCGTCGGGGTTGGCGCCGGGCCTCGCGGCCGAGCGGATCTCCAGGGACTTCGCGAGCATGGCCCGGATCTGCTCGCGGTTGAGGTTCCGCTTCGCCCCGAGGATGACCAGGTACTCGATGAGCTGCTCGCCGTCGCGCATGGCCTTCAGGCGCAGGTCGGCCAGGACCTCGTGGCCGATCTTCTTCCCGGGCACGAGCAGCGCGTTGCCGCCGCCGGCGCCGGCGTCGTTGGTGTCGAGCGACGCCTCCGAGCCGAGCGTCTGCCAGGGCAGCGCGCCGTCGGCGCCGTTCAACCAGCAGTCGAGCAGCCAGGCGACCGTGCGGGTGTTGCTGACGTTGTCGGGGTTGGTGCTGCCGTAGGCCATCACCTTGATGCCGGTGTCCTCGTTGAGCCGCCGGATGGTCCGGCGCATCCCGAAGCAGCCGGCGCCGAAGTAGACCGTGTCGGTCGCCCCGGCCAGGACCCGCCCCTGCCACTGCGGCCGGGAGATGTCCGCGCGCGCCGCCCACCGCCGGGCATCGGCGCCGAGCGCCGTGCGCCCCGAGGTCCACAGCCGGTCGAAGAACTGGAGCGCCAGCCAGTCCTCCCACTGGGCCGGCTCGTCGGTGGTCCACCACATGTTCGAGCCGTACTCGATCCGGTGGGTGTTCTTGCCGCCGAAGAAGCACTGCATCTCCGTCCGGGTCCAGCCCTTCTCCCTGAAGTGCTCGACGAACTGGCGCTGGACGGCCAGGAACGCGTCCTTGTAGTCCCGGCTCAGGGCGTCGCCGATGTAGGGGGCCTTGAGGCACTGCTCCACGATGAGGTCGCGCGAATCGCCCCGGCCCGGCCAGCGGCCCGGGTAGCGGTAGGTCTCCTTGGTGAGCTCCGTCGGCCAGGAGTCTTCGAACGGCAGGTACAGGCATTCGATGGGCACGCCGTCGCGGCGCGCGCCGCGGAAGGCCTCGCCGGAGAGGAGCGGCCCGGCCTCGCGGTCGTAGCGTTCCCAGACCACCTTGATGTCCTTGCCGGCGCCCTTCACCTCCGGCGCCCAGCGCCAGCAGTTGAGGACACTGCGGTGGGCCTGGGCCAGGCGGTACCAGGCGAGGTGGTCGCCCGGCGGCGTCCGGTAGGCGTTGAGCTCCGGCCAGAAGCTGAGCCGGTCGGGCAGCTCGAAGTCGAAGACCTCGAGCTCCACCGGGACGGTCAGGGCGTCGCCGCCGTCGGGCTCGATGCCCAGCGTGCCGGCGAACTTGCCGGGCTTGGCGGTCTTCGGGATCCATAGGTCGACCGTGAGCGTCTGGTTCGTCTGGCGCTTGAGCGCCTCCGGTCCCTCGCCGAAACGCGCCGGGTCGGGGACGCGGAAGCCCTGGCCGTGGCCGATCTGCGTCGCGTAGGCCGGCTGCCAGACGCCGGCGCGGTTCTTCGCGTACCAGTTGCGGTAGAGGTCGATGTTCTGCTGGGCAATGGTCTGGCCGCCGGGGCCGGCCAGGTCCTTTACCCAGACGCCGACGCCGAGCGGAGCGGCGCCCAGGCGCTCGATGCAGACCTGGAAGGAGACGATCTCGCCGCGCGCGCCGCAGAGCCGGACCTTCCGGCCGTCCCAGACGGCGTTGGCGCGGCTCGGGTCGGCCGAGCCGCCCAGGTCGCCGCAGAGCGCCTCGGCCTTCTCGGGGCCGATCTTGACGAGCGGCGGGAGCGCCCAGAAGCGGAGCGCCCCTGCCTTCTCGGGCGGCGCCGCGCCCGCCGCGGCGTCGGGCTTCTTCATCTCGCCGAGGTCGGGCGGCGCGGCCAGCGCCGCCGAAGCGGTCGCCGCGGCGGATGCCGCCTCCGAAGCCCTGCCTCCCGGCGCGACGGCGACGACCTCGAGCTTGCACGGCTCGCCCGGCTTCAGGTCTTCGAGGAAGAAGACCGTCGGCCCCTTGCCAGCCGGATGGGCGACCCGCCAGCGCTCGACGGGCTTGTCGTTGAGCCTGAGCCGCCAGGAGCAGACGGTGCCGGCCGGGGGTTCCTCGATGATCACCTTGAGCGCGCCCGAGTCCAGGTGCGCGCGCTCCGGCGCGGGCTCGATCTTCACGACCGGCCTGCCCGGCGCGGCCTCGAGCTTCCCGCCGAGATCGACTTCGAGATAAGGCCCGCTGCCCTTCTGTTCGCGGCTCCAGACGAAGTTGTTGGCGAGCGCTATGGTCCCGCCGTCCATCACCGCCAGGCCGTCGGAGTCGCCGGCGACGAGCGCGTAGACGATCTCCGGGGTCACGGCCACCGAGATCCAGCCGTCGGCCAACTCCTTGCGCTCGGCCCAGGTGGCCAGAGAGTCTCCCGACGACATGATCACGTCCGCGAGGCACGACCCCGGCCAGGCCCAGGACCTCTTGGCACCGAAGTCCGCGAAGGTGTAGGTGGCGCCGTCGCCGGGGCTGTAGGGCTTGTCGGCGCTGCCTTCGGCCCAGTCGGCATTCACGGTGGAGACGCGGATGTAGCGGAGCTGGTCGGGCCCGGCCCGCTTGAGGAAGAGCCGTGCGCCGAGCACCTCGCGGCCGGCGGCCGCCGTGGCGTCGAAGCGGATGATGGCCATCTCCTGGATGCTCTTCAGCTTCAGCCGGCTGTGCCGCCCGGAGCTGGTGTCGCGCTCCTGGGCGTTGGCGTCGGAGAGCCAGACGTCGGCGGTGGCCGGCAGGCGCACGGTCTCACCGCCGGCGGCGGGAGCGGACAGCGCCAGGAACCACACCAGAAGAACTGTGCTTTTAGTATTCATAGGTGTGGATTCTAACTGGTCGCTAGCCAGCGTCGAGCGGGAAAGCGCAGGTGTGGGAGTATGTGGATACGTGGGTATGTGAGCATGCTATTGTGTGTGAACGGGGACGCCGGCATGGCCCCCACACCCCCGCGCCCCCTCTTGCCTGGGGCCTATGATGCGCCTTGACTCCGGCGCGGTCCTGACAAGAATGCAGCGGCTTGATCCGATGTCCAAATGGAGGTGTGTCGTGCCCAAATTGCCATGTCCCTGCGGCTATGCTCACGACTTGTCCCCCATCCCGGATGAAGGATGGGTCACGATTCGAGAACAAGATCAGGAGAAGCACTTCCAGCTATGGAAGACCATCGACGAAATCAGCCAGGGAGGAAGATCGCTACCATCGAACGGTCACCCGCGAGTCAAGGAGTACGACGCCTGCATGGGTTCCGCCGTCTCAATGGCTGGGCGTCTCTACGAGTGTCCGCGCTGTGGTCGTCTTCTCTGGCAGCGCAAGAGAGACGAAGAGTATCGGTGTTTCATCGTTGAGCCAGACTCTGGCGGCAAGTGATCTTCCCTGATGCAGTGGTCATTTCCTTGAATCCCTAGCGTGCCCTGACCAGAATGTCGACGTGAAGCGATACGACCCCGCCGCCTCTCCCGTCGGCCGCGCCGCGGCCGAGGTGGTCGCCAGGCTCCAGGCCGCCGGCTTCCGCGCGTACTTCGCCGGCGGCGCCGTCCGCGACGCGCTCCTCGGGCGGCCCTGTCAGGACGTGGACATCGCCACCTCCGCCCGGCCCGAGGAAGTCGCGCGGCTCTTCCCTCGCGCCCGGGCGGTGGGCGCGGCCTTCGGGGTGATGCTCGTGCCCCGACGCGGCCGCCAGTTCGAGGTGGCCACTTTCCGCGCCGAGGGCCGCTACTCCGACGGCCGCCACCCCGACGAGGTCCGCTTCGCCGACGAGCGCGCCGACGTCGAGCGGCGCGACTTCACCTGTAATGCTTTGTTCTATGACCCGGTGCGGCACAAGGTCATCGACTTGGTCGGCGGACGGACCGACATCCGCCGGAAGCTGCTCCGCACCGTGGGCTCGCCCCGCGCGCGCTTCGGCGAGGACCACCTCCGGATGCTCCGCGCGGCGCGCTTCGCCGCTGCCCTGGGGTTCCGGATAGAGCCGAAGACCGCCTCCGCGATCCGGCGGCTCGCGCCGCTGGTCAAGAAGGTCAGCCGCGAGCGCATCCGCGAGGAGCTCGCCAAGATGCTCGCGCCCGGCGGCGCCGCCGCGCGCCGGGGCTTCGAACTGCTCCTCGAGCTCGGGCTGCTCAAGCAGATCCTGCCGGAACTGACCAGGCTCCCGGGGCTGGAACAGCCGAAGCAGTTCCACCCCGAGGGCGACTGCTGGGAGCACAACCAGCTGGCGCTCGAGCTCCTGCCCGCGGAGGCCGACTTCGCCCTGGCCATGGCCGTGCTGCTCCACGACGTCGGCAAGGGCTTCACCGCCCGGCGGGACCGTACCGGGCGGATGCGCTTCAACCGCCACGCCGAGCGCGGCGCGGCCATCGCCGAACGGATCTGCCGGCGGCTGGCGCTCTCCAACCAGGAGCGCGAGGCCGTGGTCGACCTGGTCGCCCAGCACATGAGGTTCAAGGACCTGCCCAGGATGCGCCCCGGGAAGCTCAAGCGCTTCCTGCGCTCCGAGCGCTTCGGGCTGCACCTCGAGCTTCACCGCATCGACTGCCGGGCCAGCCACGGGGACCTCTCCAACTGGCGCTTCGCGAGGAGGAAGCTCCGCGAGCACCCGCCGGAGGCCCTCCGGCCGGCGCGGCTCCTCACCGGTCACGACCTGCTGGCCCTGGGCTACCCCCAGGGGCCGGCCATCGGCGAGATCCTCCGCGCCGTCGAGGAGGAGCAGCTCGAGGGGCGCCTGGCCTCGCGCGAGGCGGCGCTGGAGTGGGTGCGGGGGAGCTTCCCGGCGGGGGTTACTCGCCGACCTTGACCGGCTTGATGTCCCAGATGTCCCGGGCGTACTCGCGGATGGTCCGGTCGCTGGAGAACCGCCCCATGTTGGCGACGTTGAGGATGGACATCCGGGTCCACTGCTCCTCGTCGCGGTAGGCCCGGGAGACGCGCTCCTGGGTCTCGACGTACGAGCGGAAGTCGGCCAGCAGCAGGTAGCGGTCGGCGCCGAGCAGCTCGTCGACGATCGGCCGGAAGAGGCCCGGCTCTCCCGGCGAGAAGAGGCCGATCGAGATCATGTCGATGGCCGCCTTGAGCTCGGGGTCCTTCTCGTAGTACTCGAAAGGCCGGTAGCCGGCGGCGCGCCTGGCCAGGACCTCCTCGGCGGTCAGGCCGAAGATGAAGATGTTCTCCTTGCCGACCGCCTCCATGATCTCGATGTTGGCGCCGTCGAGCGTGCCGATGGTCAGGGCGCCGTTCAGGGCGAACTTCATGTTGCCCGTGCCCGAGGCCTCGGTGCCGGCGGTGGACAGCTGCTCGGAGAGGTCCGCGGCCGGGATGATCTTCTCGGCCAGCGACACGCTGTAGTTCGGGACGAAGATGGCCTTCAGCCGCTCGCAGGTGGCGCCGTCGCGGTTGAGCACCGCGGCCACGGCGCCGGCCAGCCGGATGATCAGCTTGGCCTGGGCGTAGCCGGGCGCGGCCTTGCCGCCGATCATCACCGTGCGGGGCACGAAGCCCTCGGAGCGGCCGGCCTTGAGGCGGTTGTAGAGCGTTATGACGTGCAGCAGGTTGAGCAGCTGGCGCTTGTACTCGTGGATGCGCTTGACCTGGACGTCGAACATGGTCTCGGGGTTCACCACCGTGCCGGTCTCGGCCTCGACCAGGGCGGCCAGCCGGCGCTTGTTGGCAGCCTTGACGGAGCGCCACTGGCGGCGGAACTCGGCGTCGTCGGCCCAGGGGGCCAGCCGTTCGAGCTGGTCCAGGTCCCGCACCCAGTCCGACCCGATCCGCGAGGTGATCAGCGTGGCCAGCCCGCGGTTGGCCTTGCGCAGCCAGCGGCGCGGGGTGATGCCGTTGGTCTTGTTGTTGAACTTCTCCGGCCAGAGCTCGTAGAAGTCCCGGAAGACGATGCTCTTGACGATCTCGGTGTGGATGGCGGCCACGCCGTTGACCGAGTGGCTGGCGATCACCGCCAGGTGGGCCATGCGGACCATGCGCATGGGGCCCTCTTCGATGATGGACATCCGCCGCAGGCGGCCGTGGTCGCCGGGGAGCTTCTGGCTGACCTCGCGCAGGAAGCGGTGATTGATCTCGTAGATGATCTCCAGGTGCCGCGGCAGGAGCCGCTCGACGAGCTGGCTGGGCCACTTCTCCAGGGCCTCGGGCATGACCGTGTGGTTGGTGTACCCGAAGGTCCTGGTGACCAGCGTCCAGGCCGGGTCCCACTCCAGGTCGTAGTCGTCCAGGAGGATGCGCATCATCTCCGGCACGGCGATGGCCAGGTGGGTGTCGTTGAGCTGGATGGTCACCTTCTCGGGGAACTGCTCCAGGCCCAGGTGCTTCTTGCGGTAGCGGCGGAAGATGTCCTGCAGCGAGGCCGCGGCCAGGAAGTACTCCTGGCGCAGGCGCAGCTCCTGGCCCTTGGAACTGGCGTCGGACGGGTAGAGCACCTTGGAGATGTTCTCGCTCTCGGCCTTGGCCCCGACGGCCTTGATGTAGTCGCCGTCGTTGAAGTAGCGCAGGTCGAACTCCTGGGTGCCCTTGGCCGAGTAGAGCCGCAGGGTGTTGCAGGTCTGGTTGCCGAAACCCGGCACCGGCGTGTCGTAGGCCATGGCCATGACCTCTTCGCCGGCCGTCCAGCGGCTGCGGGTCCGGCCGTCGTCGCCGGTCCAGCGCTCGGTCTTGCCGCCGAAGCCCACCGAGAAGGTGATCTCCGGCCGGGGCAGCTCCCAGGGGTTGCCCAGCCGCAGCCAGGGATCGGGCTCCTCGCGCTGGGCGCCGTCGACGATCCGCTGGTGGAACATGCCGTACTCGTAGCGGATGCCGCAGCCGAGCCCGGGCAGCCCCAGCGTGGCCATGGAGTCCAGGAAGCAGGCGGCCAGCCTCCCCCGGCCGCCGTTGCCGAGCCCGGCGTCGTGCTCGAGCTCGCGGACCTCCTCGAGGTCCACGCCCAGCGCGGAGAGCGCGTGGTGGCAGGCGTCGTAGGCGCCCAGGTTGATCAGGCTGTTGCCCAGCGTCCGGCCGATCAGGAACTCCAGCGACAGGTAGTAGACGCGCTTGACGTCCCGGTCGTAATAGGCCTGCTGGGTCCGGATCCAGTTCTGCACCAGCCGGTCCCGGACCGCCAGGGCGGTGGCCAGGTACCGGTCGTGCTCGGTGGCGGTGTGCTGGTCCTTGGCCAGGGAGTAGGTCAGGTGGTCGGCGATCGACTGCGTGAAGTCGCGGGGGGTCATGCCCTGCGGCGTGGCGGGGATGTCCGGGACGCGGCGGGGCGCTGGCCCGCTCACCGGCGCGGCCGCTGCGGACTGCGGCTTGGCCGGCGAGGCGGTGGTCTTCCTTCTGGCAGGCGTGCTCTTCTTGCCCATCTGCGGCCCTCCGGCGGCGGACCTCCCCGCAGCCGCCGATATTCTATGGGAGAGGGACGGGGATTTCACCGGAAAACCGAGGCGAGACCGACGGGTCTCGCGCCAAGCCGCCAAGCCACCGAGGGCAGCGCCAGGAATCCTAACCCGGGGCTCGCCGTTCTCTGCGTCTTGGCGACTTGGCGTGAGGATGCCATCGCGGGCTTACCCACAATCCGGTCACAGCACCGGCATGGCCATGGCCGAGGCCCGGAATCCACCGGGGGTGGCCCCCACGGTGGCCTTGAAGCTCCGGGCGAAGTGCGCCGGGGTGGCGTAGCCCAGGCGGGCGGCGATCTCCTTGTTGGTCAGCCCGGTGCCGCGCAGCAGCCGGCAGGCCTCGAGCATCCGCTGCCGGACGATGTACTGGTAGGGCGCCGCCCCGGTCTGCTCGCGGAAGACGCGGCTCAGGTGCTCGCGCGAGACGCCGAGCTCCGCGGCCAGCCGGGTGGCGTCCAGGCCCCGGGAGAGGCGCTCGCGCACCAGCCCCTGGGCCCGGCGGACCAGGACGCTCACCGGGTGCTCCCGGCGCGGCTCCTGGCAGGAGCGGGCCAGCTCGAGCAGCAGCACCAGCGCCACCTGGGCGCCCTCGGCCGCGGTGACCTCGTGGTTGGCCCTGCCCAGCCCCCCGAAGGCCATGAGCTGGGCGACCGCCGGCGACTCCCTGGGCAGGCGGTAGACGTGCCCGTAGCGCCCGACCAGTTCGTCGACCGCCGCGTCGGCCGTCGGGCCGTCGAAGGCCGCCCAGACGAAGGTCCAGGGGTCGCGCGCCTCCGGCGGATAGTAGTAGGCCGTGGCCGGGTCGCTGACCCGGGTGAGGAAGCCGCGGCCGGCCGGCACGCGGTGTTCCCCGCCGGCGTCGCGGAAGGCGCCCTCCCCCTCCAGGGTGTACTTGAAGAGGATGTAGTTGTCCCGCGGCCGGCGGCGGCCCTCCAGGTGATAGGCTCCGTCCAGCTGGGTTTCGCTGGCCGCCACCCGCAGCCGCGGCAGGCTGCGCATGGGTTCCAGGGTCTCGAAGTTGACGGTCCAGTGGTACATGAGACGTTCCTCCTCTCAGTTTCCCTCTCCCCTTGCGGGAGAGGGAAAGGGTGAGGGGCGTCCCGCCCCACGTCGCCGCCGCTATCGGTATCGCTATCGGTATCGGAGCGCAGCGAGGCGGTAGCTTCGCTCCGATAGCGATACCGATAGCGACGTCGAGCCGGGAGTTGCCCTGCCATATCATATCACAGATAGACATCCCATATCAAGCAAATGCCACTTCCCATTGGAGAGAACCGGGGTAACCTTGGGGAAAGAGCCGCCTGGCGCGCACACAGATGTGCAATCCAGGCGGCGGGAGAAGAAAGGATCGAAGATGGCCACGGTCAAGCCCAACGTCACCTTCCTGGGGGCCGGCAGCGGGTTCACCGCCGGAGTGCTCCGCGACGTCATGCTCATCCCGGACCTCGCCGGCGGCGAGCTGCGCCTGGTGGACATCGACCGCAAGCGCCTGGAGATCACCACCCGGCTGATCAAGAAGCTGGCCGAACACATGAAGGCCAAGCACGGCGTCGACTGGAAGGTCACCGGCACGCCCGACCGCCGGAAGGTGCTGCCCGGCACCGATTACGTGATCAACTGCATCGAGGTCTCGGGCACGGCCTGCGTCCGGCACGACAACGACATTCCCCTGAAGTACGGCATCGACCAGTGCATCGGCGACACCATCGGGCCGGGCGGCATCTTCAAGGCCCTGCGCACCGTTCCGGCGTGGCTAGACATCCTCGCGGACATCGAGCGCCTCTGCCCCGAAGCCCTGGTGCTCAACTACACCAACCCCATGAGCATCATGACGCTGGCCGCGGTGCGTTCGACCCGCGCCCAGGTGGTGGGCCTGTGCCACTCGGTCCAGGGCACCAGCAAGAAGATGGCCCGGGTGGCCAACGTGCCCTTCGAGGAGATGCGCTGGCGCTGCGGCGGGATCAACCACCTGGCCTGGCTGACCGAGCTCAGCCACAACGGGCGCGACCTCTACCCGAAGATCTTCAAGCGCGCCCGGGAGGACCGCGAGGTCTACGAGTCTGACCCGGTGCGCTTCGACATGATGTTCCACTTCGGCGCCTTCATCACCGAGTCGAGCGGGCACCTGAGCGAGTACCTGCCCTACTACCGCAAGCGCGCCGACCTCCTCAAGAAGTACGCCCGCGACGGCTACCGCGGAGGGTCGAGCTTCTACGCCGACAACTGGCCGCAGTGGCGGAAGGACTGCGACCGCCGGCGCGACGAGCTGGCCAAGGACCTCACCAAGATGGACCTGAACCGCGGCCACGAGTACGCCAGCGACATCATCGAGGCCCATGCGCTCAACCGGCCGAAGGTGATCTACGGCTCGGTGCTGAACGCCGGCCTGATCCCCAACCTCCCGGCCGACGGCGTGGTCGAGGTGGCGACGCTCGTCAACAAGGCCGGCTTCAACCCCTGCCGGTTCGGCGAGCTGCCCCCGCAGATGGCCGCGGTCTGCGCGAGCCACATGCGGGTCTACGACCTGGTCGTCCGGGGCCTCAAGAACCGCGACCGCGAGAGCATCTACCACGCCATGCAGCTCGACCCGCTCAGCGCCGCGGTCTGCGCTCCGGCCGAGCTCCGGGCGATGACCGACGAGATGGCCCTGGCCGAGAAGGATTTCATTCCGGCGTGGATGACCAAGGGCCTGGGCAAGGTCAGCCGGCGCGGGAGCGGCAAGGTCACCGTGGGCATCGGGCTCAAGAAGACCAAGGACAAGGGGCCGTTCGCGGCGGGGTAGAACTCTCAGCCGCAAAGAGCCGCAAAGAGCCGCAAAGAAGCGCAAGAGGCGCAAGGGGCCCTGCAGATCAGCCAACGGGAACCCGGGCCGGATGCCCCGGTCCGGGTTCTCCTGTTGCTGCGAAACGAGGATCGTTGGGCCCGTCCCTATCAGGAATCGGGCGGCGTTGGCGCCCGCAGTGCTAGCCTTGCAGCTTGCTGATGGCGGAGATAATCCCAACGGCCGTGATGACCCCGCCCAACGCAGCAAGCACCGCCGCCTTCTTCCTGGCCCGCTGTTCCTTGCAGACTGCCAGGGCACACACTCCCACGGTCAGCCCCAGGCCGTTTAGGAGCACCGCAAGGACGATGATGCCCACCCAGGAAGCGTCTATCATCTGCCATTCGAACCAGGTGATGCGGCGGTGTTTCGGCGGCTTGTCGTCTGCGTCCAACTTGATGGCGGCCCGATGCCGGATGTAGCTGACTATGAGCTTGACGATGCCCGGGCCGGCCCACAGGGAAAGGATGATCAGAAAGGCCAGTGTAAGCCAGTTGAAAGGAGGCCACCGGGAGATGTCTGGGCTTTCGTTGACGAGGTAGCGGAAGTAGTAGACGGACAACGCGATGGTGAGCAGGCCAACGGCCCCCAGTGCTTGCCAGCGCAGCAGCGTGTGCCGGTCGCCAGGCATGCCTGGTTTGCCCTCGCCGCCGAGATCTGGCGTAGTCGCTGCCATATGTTCCCTCCCCCTCCCCTACGTCACTTCTTCTTCGGCGCGTGCCAGTTGTGCGGTATCGGCTCGAGCATGGTGACGCGGTTGCCCTCGGTGTCGGTGAAGGCGGCATATTGGCCCACGCCGGGGATGCTCACCGGCTTGCCGAGCAGCTTGCCGCCGGCGGCCTTGACCTTCTTGACCGCCTTCGCGATGTCCTTCACCGCGATGGTCAGCGACGGGCTCGGCGCCGGGCCCTTCGGGCTGCGCGGGTAGAACCCGCCGTTGATCGCGCCGGGGCGCTTGGGTCCCTTGGCGCCGGTCTCGACGGTGGTGGCGATGACGTAGTTGCCCATGGGCGCGCCCAGGTCGCGCAGGCGCCAGCCGAAGGCCGACCCGTAGAATTTGGCCAGACGCTTGCCGTTCCGGTAGGACATCTCGAAGTGGACGACGGGGTCCATGTGGCTATCCCTCCTTGTGTTCGGTGCCCGGGGTGAGTCCCGGGCCGGCCCGCGATCTTTCGGCCGGCGAGTGGTCGTAAAGCCCGGCCAGCCGCGCCAGGTGGCCGGCCTCGCGCATGAAGGCGCGGTTGGCCAGCACTCGGTTCTCCCGGACGAAGGGCGAGTCCCGCCCGACCAGGGTGGTCAGGCAGTCGACCAGCACGCGCCTGGTGCTCCAGGTGACCAGCTCCTGGGCGATGCAGACCAGCCCGGCCTCGGCGGCGAATCGCGCCATCTTCCCCGCGGACATGCCCGGCGCGCGCCACTGCCAGGTCACGTTGTCGACGAGCCCCAGCCTGGTGAGCAGGCCGGTGAGTTTGGGGATGCGCTGCAGCGCGCTGAAGGCTCGGTAGTAGCGCGGGTAGGCGCCTAGGTTGGAGTGGTGGATGAAGGCCGCGCCGGCGCCCCGGAGCTTCCGGCCCAGGGCGAGCACGTAGCCGCGCAGGACCTCCTCGTCGGCGTGGACCAGCGAGTCGAAGCTGAAGGCGAAGTCGACGCTCCCGTCGGGGACCATCTCCAGCGACCGGCCGTCGTTGACCAGGAACTCCACTCCGGGCCGGCCGGCGAAGCGCTCCCGGCAGGCCCGCACGCACTTTTCGGAGAGGTCCACGGCCAGGAGCCGGTCGCAGCGCTCCGCCAGGAAGCCGGTCCAGCGCCCGAAGCCCGGGCCTATTTCCAGGATAGCGGGCGCGGGCAGGAAGGCCTGGATCCTCGGCAGGATCGTCCCGTGCCAGTGCATGACCGGCCCGCCCCAGGCCTCCGACCACTCGGCGCCGGAGCGGCCCCAGTCATGCTGCCGGTCCCAGGCGGAGCGGTTCTCCTCGACGGTGGGCATGGGGCGACGCGGCGCGCGGCGCTACCACCCGAACGCCGAGACCACCGGCGCCTCGTGGCCGGCCAGGCGCAGGTAGAGGTGCATGCCGTAGTTGGTGTCCCGCTGGTGGACCCGGTCGGGGCTGACCCCGAAGCTGGACTGCCCGTAGATGCCGCCGTAGGCCCGCCGGTCGCGGAGCCCCGTCTCCTGCAGGGTCAGGCCGAAGCGCGCGGCGCGGAGCAGCCCGTCGACGAGCCGCTCGGTCTTGTCCGGGAGCCGCCTGGCCTTGACCAGCTCCAGGAAGTCGAGGGCGTCGAGCGCGAAGACGAAGGTGCTGCCGTAGTTGGGCAGCGACCCGTCGGCGTCCTGCATGCCCAGGAGCAGGTCCAGCCGCCGGCGGAGCAGCTTGAGATACCGCTCGTCCTCGAAGGCGAGGTATGCGGCGACCAGGGCCACGTTCGAGAAGTCGCCGTTGCCCGTGGTTATCCGGCACTCGCCGTGCCAGAGGTGCGGGTGGTAGCCGGCGTCGGTCGGGTCGCCGATGGTCAGCAGCTGCTCCATGGCCGGGCGGAAGCCCTCCTCGAGCCAGTGCCGGTCCTTGGCCGCCTGCGCCGTGTAGTAGTAGGCCAGCGACCCGCCGGTCTGCCAGTCGCCGGGGATCTTGCAGCTGCCCTCGCCGGTCTCGAAGTCGAAGTAGTCGTGCGGCCAGCCGGCGGCGTTGGAGCCGTGGCGCCGGTACCACTCGCAGAAGAGGTTAGCGCGCTCGAGGAACTCGGCCTTGCCGGTCTCCCGGTAGAGCTGGGCCAGCGCGAAGCAACCCGTGGCGCCGTCGCGCGGGTAGCTCCAGGCCTGCTGCGGCGTCTGTTCGCGGAAGCCGCCGTAGCCCTTGGGACGGCGGCTGTCCAGGAACTGGAGGCTGAGCAGGTAGCCGGTGCCGAGCTCGGCCGCGGCCCTGAAGTCGGCGCCGTCCGGGTTCGGGACCTTGGCCAGGGCGTAGAGCCCGCAGACCGCCAGGGCCTGCCCCCAGACGCCCATGCCCCGGCAGTCTCCGGTGGCCGGGAAGTACTCGTAGATGAAGCGCCCCTCGTCGGCGCTGTGCCTGACGCCGCCCCAGGTCTGCCCCGGGGCGTTCTGGTTGTTGACCAGCCAGCGGCCGCCCAGGCGCGCGGCCTCGAGGTACCGGGCCTTCTCCTTCTCGGACAGCAGGGGGGTGATCACGGACATGCGGGGCGCTCCTTGCGTTCGGATCCTTCCCGGAGACGTACGGGATGACGAATCCTAAGCCGCGCGGCGGGGAACTTCAAGCGCGCCCGGCGGCGCGCTACTTGTCGGCTTTCGGCTTGAGCGCCTGCCTGGCGTCCTTCCGGGCCTGCTCCTCCTCGGGCGAGCCGGGGACGGCGGAGCGCAACAGTCCGACCAGGGTGGTCAGCGCGGAGACCCTGGCCCGGGCGTATTCGGCGAGCACGCCGACGGACGTCCGCGCCTCGGGGGGCAACTTGGAGAGCCCCTCGGGCTGGTCGAGGCGCCGCAGGGCGGACCGGTAGCCGGGCAGGATGTCCCGGTCCATGATCGCGGCATATCCGGAGCCGGAGAGCTCGCTGCGGGCGAAGCGCGCGGTGCAGTCCGCGAAGTCCCGGTCGGCCTTCTGGATCTCCCCGATGGCGATGCGGACCTCGCCGCGGACGTCCGGCACCGCCTTGGGCAGCGCCGTCGCCGCCAGGGCCAGGAGGCCCGCCCCGGTCACCGCGGCCAGCGCGGCGCGGCCCCATTCGCGGAACGCCGGCGACGGCGCCAGGGGCCTGGCCAGGACCAGTCCGGCCAGGAATCCGGTGCCCAGGCCGCCCAGGTGCGCGGCGTTGTCGATGCCCGGGCGGATCAGGCCGTAGCCGATGTTGATGGCGCCCAGGACCAGCACGTTCTTCCACATCGACGCCCGCACGCTGGGCGGGATCTCCCGGCGGTGCCGGATCAGGTTGGCCATGAAGGCGCCGAAGACTCCGAAGAGCGCGCCGCTGGCCCCGGCGCTGATGATCTGGGGGTTCCAGGCCACGCTGGCCAGGCTGCCGCCCAGCGCGGCCAGCAGGTAGAGCGCGAGGTAGCGGGCGTTGCCCAGCAGGCGCTCCACGAACGGCCCGATGCTCCACAGCGCCCACATGTTGACCAGCAGGTGGACGACGCCGATGTGCAGGAAGGCCGAGCTGAGCAGCCGCCACCACTGGCCGGCGAGCGTCATGGGGCCGTAGTTGGCGCCCCAGGCGATGAGCTCCTCGCCGGTCGGGTCCATGGCGCCGGCGCCGCGCACGACCATCAGCAGCCAGACGGCCGCGTTGGCGGCGATCAGCGACCAGGAGAAGTAGGTGCGGGGCGTCGACTGCAGCATCGCCTGATGGAAGGCGGCCAGCTGCCGGCGCTCGGCCTCCGGGGGCGCGTCCGGCTCCCGGCCGTCGGGGGGGATGGCCTCGCTCACGGCCTGGCAGGCCTCACAGCCGTCCGGAGAGCGTGGCCCAGGCCAGGACCGCGGCGGCGGCGGCCAGCAGGATCAGGCCGACCAGCAGCCGCAGGCCGCGGCGCCCTCCGGCCGGCGGCGACCGGCCCTCGGCCGGGGCGGCCCCGTCGGCCGGCGCGCCCAGGACCACCGGCTGGGCGTCGACCAGCCGGGAGGCCGCCAGGCAGTCGCTGCAGAAGGAGTGCCCGCCGCCCTTCAGCGGGGCGCACTCGGCGCAGACCGGACGGCCGCACTCATCGCAGGCGGCGGCCGCCGGCCGGTCGGGATGGCGGGCGCAGCGCGCACCGGGCGGCAGTTCGCGGTGCTCGGGTTCGTGGAACCCGGAATTGTCCTCGATGATCACGGCGCGATCGGGGCGGCCGGGGCGAGCGGCCCCACCGGGGCGGCCGGAGCGGCGCGGCGGCGCGGCGGAGGCGGGCTGCGCTTGAGCGACCAGAAGTGGGCCGCCAGGGCGGCGGTCTCGAGTTCGTCGGCGCCCTCCACGGAGAGCACCGCCAGGCCGCGGCGTTCCAGGCGGGACTCCCGTGCGGCCCCCGGGCCGCGCCAGTCGAGGAGCTCGCCGGCCTTGACGGTCCGGCGCTCGAGACCGCACTTGCGGTCCAGGGCCTTGGAGTAGGATTCGAAGAACTCCGCGGCGTCGGCCTCGGTGTCCCAGACGGTCAGCCAGGCCAGGGCCATCTCGCCCCTGCGCGGCCCGGCGGTGCGCTCGAAGGCCGCGTACAGCTCGCCGCCCCACCCCGCCGCGCTCCTGCGCGCCTCGGCCTGGGGCACGAAGCCGGCCAGCAGCACGGTGATCTCCATCTCGCCGAGCGCGTCGAGGTCCACGATCTGCGCCCCCGGCAGTAGCGCGGCCCGGACGTCGGGCGGCTCGATGTGCACCGGATCCTCCGGCACCGGGAGGAAGTACTTCTCCGGGTGGATGATCTGCTCGGTGGAAAGCGGCGGCACCGCGTAGCAGCCGTTGACCTCCGCCCAGCCGCCGCGCTTGTAGGCGGCCTCCGCGAAGGACGACCCGCCGGTGTAGCTGAAGATCAGGCTGGCGCCGATGACCGGCGGGTACTTCCGGAGCAGCGGGCTCTGGATCATGCTGGCCATGCTCATGCGGATCATGCCGAGAACCCGGCCGACCGCCGCCGGATCGGCCCCCTGTCGGCCTGTGGAGCTCTCCACCAGCTGCACGCTCATGGCCAGCACCGCGTCGCCCTCGACCAGGGCGCGGGAGGCCTGCGAGCGGTCGTTGCCTCCGGCCATGGGCAGGCCGGCCATCAGGCCGCTGTGGGCCTGCAGGGCGTGGGTGTACTCGTGGACGACCTCCGCCTCCTCCTCGGAGTCCATGCCCCGCCCCAGCCCGGTGCGTCCCGGGCCGGCCGCGCGGACCAGGGTGAAGTCGTCGTCGGTGCGGTTGTAGAAGGCCCGGACCGCCCCGCTGAGCGAGTCGAGCTGGGCGCTGAGCAGGTCGAAGTCCGGCTTCCAGAAACCGAAGGCCGCGTACAGCTTGGTGGCCAGTTCCACCTCCCGGGGGGTGGCCTCGGCCTGGATGCCCCGGAGCATGAAGGCGTAGACCTCGCGCGGGCTCTTGACCAGCCACGGTGGGCGGTTCACGAGCTTCAGCCCGCGGATCCGCTCGGCGGTCGAGCCCAGCTCGGCCATCCGCCCGGCGCGCGCCGGATCCACGGACTCCAGCGGACGCGGATCGGGAGTCAGCTCGAAGTCGACGCGGTCGTTGGCCAGGGCGGCCCGTCCGGGGAGGGCCGTCGACAGCGCCAGGACCGCCAGCAGGGGCAGCCGGGGCAGCAGAGGCAGACGCAGGGCCGGGGACCCCGGGCGCGGCCCGCGGCTACTTGCCCTCACCGGCGAGCTTCCTGTGGTTCTCGGCCTCGGCGGTCAGGCCGCGCATCGCGCAGTAGAAGGCCAGCGCACGGTGGTCCTCCGGCGTCGGCGCGGTCATGTACATCATGTAGATCCCGTAGGAGTCCTTGGCCGAGAGCTTGGCCCAGAGCAGCGGGCTGTCCGCGCCGGGGAACGAGGGGCTCGTCAGGGTGACCTTGTCCTCGTCGGCCGAATGGACGAACCACTTGCCGGGCAGCAGCGTGGCCTCGGGCTTGAAGGTGATCTCCTTGCTGCCCTGCTTGCCGATGGCGGCCACCACCTTGCGGAAGAGCGCCGGCTGCAGGCCGATGCCCTCGAGCAGCTCCCGGATCTGGGCCTCCTGCGGGGTGCCCCGGTAGCGCTCGAGCAGGCTGCGGGCCTCGCGCGAGGCGTCCGTCAGCTTGCCGCTCCTGGCCAGGTCCTCGACCGGCTTGTAGGCCTTGTCGAAGGCCTCCTTGGCCTTGGCCTTGATGGCGTCGATCTTCTTGGGGACCTCCGGCAGCCACTTGGCGTTCTTGACCGAGGCCTCCAGGTCCTTGAGGATCTTGGCGGCCTCGTCGAAGCGCCCCGCGTCGGCGGCGGCGCCGGCGGACTTCTCGGCGTCGGCCAGCAGCTTGTCGGCGGCGGCCTCGATCTCCTTGGCCCGCTCGGCGGCGCGCTTGCCCTCGTCGGCCTCCGGGAACTCCGCGGCCAAGATGGTCAGGATGCGCGCGGCTTCCACGAAGTCCTTGGCGCCCAGCGCCGCCTTGACCTTCTCCTCGGCCTCGGCGGCCTTCTTCTGGCGGGCGCCGGTCTCGGCGGCGGACTGCCTGCCGCGCAGGGCGGCGACCTCGGCCGCGGCGCGCTTGGCCACCTCCATGCCGGCGAACTTCTCGTGCTTGGCGATGGAGTCCCAGGCCAGGATGCGGGCCTCGAGGTCGTTGGGCTTGTCCTTGTCGACCTTCTCGGCGGCCTCGACCGCCTTGGCCACCTCGGCTTCGAGCAGGCGGGCCTGCCGGGCCTTGATGTCGTCGATCATCTTCTGGGCGGCGGCGGCCTCCTCGGTGCCGGAGAAGCGGCCGGTCAGCGCCACGGCTTCGCGGAGGATCTCCTCCTCCCGCGAGGCGGGTATGGCCCGCAGGCGGTCCAGGGCCTGGGCGGCCTCGGACTTCTGCTCGGTCGTGCCCGTGCCGCCCGTCGAGCCGCCGGCGTCCGGGGCGGACCCGCCGTCCCGGACCTTCTTGTAGAGCACGATGGCCACGAAGGCCAGGATGGCCACCAGGGCGGCGGCCACCAGCAGGGTGGCGACGCGCAGGCCGGCCCCGGAGCGCGCCGGCGCGCGGACCTGGCCGGCGGCGGCCGCCGCCCGGCCCCGGGCCTCGGCCGCGGCCTTGGCGTCCACCGCGCGCATGATGGTGGAGTCCTCGGGGGCCAGGCGCTCGATCTGGGCGGTGCCGGAGTCGCGCTGGACGCGCTCCAGGTCCTCGAGCAGCCGGGTCATGTTCTCGTAGCGCTTCTCGGGGAGCTTGGCCATCATGCGCTCGACCACGAAGCAGACCGCGTCGGGCACCTCGGCGTTGAGGTGCTGGACGGGCTCCAGCCGCTCCTGGACGTGGGCCTTGAGCAGCTCGGCCACGGTCGTGCCCTTGAAAGGCGTGGTGCCGGTGAGCATGTGGTAGAAGGTGGCGCCCAGCGAGTAGACGTCGGCCCGGCGGTCCAGGGCCTTGCCCATGGCCTGCTCCGGGGCCATGTAGTGGGGCGTGCCCAGCACGCGGCGCTTGCCGGGCTGCTGGGCGGGGTCCTCCTCCTCGAAGCTCTTGGCGATGCCCAGGTCGGCGATCTTGACGATGCCCTCGCTGGTCAGCATGATGTTGTCGGGCTTGACGTCGCGGTGGATGATGCCGTTCTCGTGGGCGAACTCCAGCGCCTTGGCGGCCTGGACGATGATCTCCATGCACTTGCCGACGGGCAGGCGCCCGGACTGCTTGAGCAGCTTCTTGACCGAGGGCCCGTCCACGAACTCCATGCTGAAGAAGTTGCGCCCCCCGGCGCGGCTGACGTCGTGGACGTGGATGACGTTGGGGTGGTTGAGCTTGCCGGCGGCGCGGGCCTCGCGGATGAAGCGGTCGATGAACTCGCCGTTGGAGCTGTACTTCTCGGAGAGCACCTTGAGGGCCACCACCCGGTCCATGGAGACCTGCCGGGCCTTGTAGACTATGCCCATCCCGCCCTCGCCGACCCGCTCGATGATCTGGTAGCCGGGGATCTCGAAGTCGATGGGCTTGCCGGCGGACTCCTCGGCGAACTCCATGATGGTGTCGCCGATGCTGATCTTGTCGCCGAAGGACAGCTCGCTGTCGCCGGCCAGGCGCTCGCCGTTCAGGAAGGTGCCGTTGCGGCTGGCCAGGTCGCGCACGTAGAAGCGGTTGCCCTGGCGGAAGATCTGCGCGTGGTTGCGGCTGGCCTTGACGTCCCCGACCGGGATCTCGCAGGCCTTGCGGCGGCCGAGGGTGAATTTCTCGCCGTCCAGAAGGATCTCGGTTCCGGCGTTCTGTCCTTGGCGCATGATTATTTTAGGCATGGCATCTTCCCCTGCGTTCTGGTAGGAGCCCGGGGGATATTACACCTCCGGAGAGGAGGGGTCAAGGCTTTTTGCCTCTGTGGTCGGCCATGGGGTCTGCGTCCGTTCCTTGGAAGCCGGCCCAGGGCCTTGGTGACACGCCAGTCGTGGGCGTGGTGTTCACCGGGAGGCAGCGGACAACGGCGAACCGGAGATTGTTGAGGTTGGCCTCCGCCCCTTCTCCGCCCTTCTGAAATGAGCAATCACCAATCAACAATCTCCGGTTCCGACGTTGGTCCGCTCGGCCGGGCTGACGTCAAAGCAGCTGACACGGCCCCTCGGCCATCGGGAAGCGCCGGAAGGGCGGCCCGGGCCGGAAAAGAGTGGACCACTTATTCTCCAATTTGAGACGAACCTTCCGGCTATCATCCGTTCCAGCCTGTACAGGGCTCATCCGCGTCCCTGCTGGAGGAGATCGCCATGGCCACGTCCACCGACCTGCGTTCCGCCATCGAGGAAGTCCAGAGCCGGCTGCCGGCCGGCCAGGAGCCGGCGGAGGGCGCCCTGCCCCTGCCCGGGGAGGACACGGCGCTCGGCGGCATGGCGCGCCGCACCGGGGCCCTGCCCTGGTGGGTGATCTCCGCAGCGGCCCACGCGGTGATCTTCCTGCTGATCGCGCTCCTGGCCACGGCCGTCGCGCCCATGCGGAGCGACGAGGTGATCATCAGCACCGACGTGATCAAGCAGAAGCCGCCGGAGTACGACCCGCAGAAGAAGCGCGACATCTTCAAGAACACCAAGGACATCCAGGCCGAGACCACCGTGGAGAACCCGGTGGTGGTCCACGAGAAGGCCGAGGAGTCCGAGGTCTTCGAGACCGACAACAACATGGACAAGCGGACCGCCCGCGGCAGCGAGGACGCCATCTCGGACATCCCGCTGGGCGGCACCGGGACGGTCGGCTCGATCGGGGTGGGCGGCGGCGGCATGGCCGGCGTCTTCGGCTATCGCGACGGCGGAGGCCGGAGGAAGGCGGTCGGGCGCTTCGGCGGCTCCGAGGCCACTGAGAGCGCGGTGGAGGCGGCTCTGCGGTGGCTGGCCCGCCACCAGGACAAGGACGGCTCCTGGAAGGCCACCAGCTGGGAGGCTGGCTGGCCGGTCGACCGCGGCGTTACCGGCCTGTCGGTCCTGGCCTTCCTGGGCGCCGGCTACACCCACAAGAACGGGCAGTTCGCCGACAACGTCAAGCGCGGCGTGGATTTCATCGTCAAGCAGCAGGGCAAGGACGGCTGCCTGGCCCCGACCGTCGAGCGCATCGGCTACGAGCACGCCATCTGCGCCCTGGCCCTGGCCGAGGCCTACGGCATGACCAGGGACGAGGCCCTCAAGGAGCCGGCCCAGAAGGCCGTGGACTACTCGATCAACGTCCACCAGGTGCCCTACTCCGGCTGGCGCTACAAGGCCAGGCACGAGTCGGACACCTCGGTGACCGGCTGGTTCGTGATGCAGCTGAAGTCCGCCAAGATCGCCGGGCTCAAGGTCGACGGCGCCGGCTTCCAGGGCGCCGGCAAGTTCCTGGACGAGGTGAGCAGCTCCGACGGCTGGTTCGGCTACACCGGTCGCCAGAAGGGCCTGCAGGGCATGACCGCGGTGGGCATGGTCTGCCGCCAGTTCATGGGCGCGCCGGCCGACGATCCAGCCCTGAAGAAGTGCGCCGGGAATCTGCAGAAGACCCTGCCGTCCTGGCCGGGCGGCGGCCGCACCAGCTACTACTACTGGTACTACGGGACGCTGGCCATGTTCCAGATGGGCGGCGAGAGCTGGAAGGCCTGGAACGAGCCGCTGAAGAAGACCCTGGTGTCCAACCAGTGCAAGGGCGGGCCGATGGACGGCTCCAAGGACGACAAGGACGGCTCCTGGGACCCCAAGTTCGACCAGGACGACCAGCGCGCCGGCCGGGTCTACTCCACGGCCGTGGGCGCCCTGTGCCTGGAGGTCTACTACCGCTACCTGCCGATGTACGCGAAGTAAGGGAGCGGCTCCGCCGGGCAGTCGGCCGCGAGAGGCGCCGCCACAGGGGGCCTGCAGGGCAGTGGACGGCGGTTCGCAGCCAGCTATAATGCTGCCACCCGGTCGGGGCGTAGCTCAGCTTGGCTAGAGCGTGTGGTTTGGGACCACAAGGTCGCTGGTTCGAATCCAGTCGCCCCGACCAATCTTTAAAACAGGCCGTTCGGCTAAGAAGTCGAACGG
>ENA-UOWG01000366-UOWG01000366.1-activated-sludge-metagenome-genome-assembly--contig:-NODE-366-length-62759-cov-8.278196_pt1 | contig 62759 bp, 67 predicted proteins | sample MGYA00238147_ERZ761563 | MGnify/ENA primary metagenome ERZ761563 (study PRJEB28884, sample SAMN05720216) | anaerobic digester metagenome | isolation source: active sludge of municipal...
TGACGGTGAAAAGTCAGGGGCTTGTGGTAGTTCCATCTGTCCCGAGTACGGCCGTGGGACCTGTAACCGATATGACAACTTATCGATCTGGTCCCGGATTATTGGGAATTCCTACAAGTGCCGCTTCGAATCTTGTTGCAGAACCAGACGGCAGTCGATTTGCCTTTGACTATAATATTCGTCCGAATACGGGTGATTTTGGCGGCGTAATCCTGACATTCGGTGCGAACGGAAAACCAATGCCAAATCTTACGAGCAGTAATCTCGTGTTTGACGTGAGCGGGACAACGTCCCTGAAGGTCTCAGTGTCTGACAATATTGTGACGGGCACAAATCCTAATGGTTCGAATCAATACCGGTCCGTAACATTGCTATTCACGGGCATTACGGCGACCAATAAATACATTGCGATCACGAAAGAGGACCTTCAGAAAGCGGCCGCGGATTTCGGGTACTCGACGATCACGTCCGTAGCGTTTGTCGTGGACCAGAAAGTCGCGACGGGTACCGGGACCATTACGGTGAGAAGTCAGGGACTGAGCTATTCTCCAACTCTGACGAATGTCGCGCCTTATTGTTCTAGCGCTTCTTGCCAGGCCGATATTTCTCACATGACCGGATTCTTGAACCTTGTCGGGTTTAGCAGCAAATTGCCCGATAACGCACCGGCTGTGGCGACGGCTTCGACGCTTTCTGCGACACGCTTTAACGTTACCTATAATGTTACCAATGCGGAAAGTTTCGGAGGAAGCATCAGCACTTTTGATGATTTTTCGACTGTGCCAAAGGAAAGTCACGATCTTAGCGCATTGACCAATATTGTCCTTGGGTTGCGGTTACAAAGCGGTACAGGAAATATCATTTTAGAAATAGAGGATTCAAGCATCCCCAGTCATAAAGCAGGAGTGCGTCTTACAGGTGTGAATACCACCGAACAATTTTATAGAATCGATAAAACTCTCTTAACGGGTATCGATTGGGCGCACATATCTAATATCAATATTGTTGTTGTCAGTGAAAATGTCTCCCAAAAAATAGGTGTTCTTGAAGTTCGGTTTGGGGATAACTACACCATCACATTTACCCCCGGGACAACCTATAATGATGCAGCGATCTCCAGCTTTGGGACTTATTATCCTGGCATTGCAGCCGGTACAAGTACTGCCGATGGAACGCCGAACGGCAGGCCTAACGCTACGTTGCAATTCAACCTCATCAATGAAAATGAGTTTGAATATCATTATGATATTTCAGAGAGCTACACAGCTTTTACTTTTGCATCGATCAATATGGGCGGGGATGCTTTCCGCTGGTCTCCTCCCACGAGCACTTATGTCTTTGCGGCTTTAGGCAGCGAAGGTGCTCGTCTTAAGATTGAAGTAAAAGATATTAATGACAAAGTTGCAGCCTTCGTCGTTCTCTTGAGTTCATATTATCAAAATTACACCTTAGATCTGGCGGCAGGAGTCCCGGGTGTTCCTGCGGGTTTTGATTATACGAGGATCAAAGAAGTTGTTTTCGTTCAGGACTGGAGCATCGGTTCACCGCTTTTGAATGACTACGTGAAAGTTCGTACGAAGAAGCTTGACTTCACAGTCAATCCTTTGCCTGACGCGATGATCGCCACTCAGAATGATTTAACCCAAAGCGCTCTTGGATATTTTGCTGTAGGAGCAGGTGTGGATCCTTTAACGCATTTCCCTTATGACAATAGGAATGCAACAGGGGTGTTTGCTAAGTTTACACAACCCACCCTGATCGGTTTTTATTTACAAATTCTCGGTGATGTTGTGCGAGGGGCATTGAGCAATGGCATGACTCCGGCTCAAGCATTGACGGAGATTAATACTGTTGTCGGTAATCTCCTGACGGCCCAAACCACCTACGGTTGGCGAGGCCTCTTGCCTTGGTTAAATTTAAATCCGCTGAGTGCCCAGTCGAACAGCATAGGGTTGGGCGATAATGCGAATTTAGCTCAAAGCATAGCTGTGATGATCGGCGCTCTTGAAGCTGCCAGTTTGAGCGCCGCTGATCGCATCATTGCGCAGCAAATTGTTGCGAGAGCGGATCAATTTTTGAATAATCAAGCGACAGGGTACACATCTTTTGTGGATGCCGGCACGGGTCTTTTCTATGCCAGCGTTCATTCACAAACCGGTGTTTTCTCCGGCCATATCGACCGGTTAGCCAGTGAGTTTCGCGGAGCGATCGCTTTCCTAAAAGTTCGTTTTCCAAGTTTGCCCAGCACCGTCTGGGATAATTTGGTTGTGAAAACTGTCGATTATGTCGATCGCAATGGTCAAACGATCCAGAATTTAGCGGCTTGGGATGGCGGGGCCTTCCAAATTTTCTGGCCGCTGCTTCGAAATAATGAAATGGGTTTTGTCGGCTTCTATAATGCTCTTTACAACCATCTGATGACCCAATTGGACTATGCGTATCAAAGCCGGATCCCGGGTATCCTTTCGGCGAGTCTGACGCCGGAAAGCGGTTATAGTGGCGACATCGGAATTCCTCAGATCGCGGAAAGTAATCTGAATCCGAATGCGCCAAATACGCTATTAATAGATATCGGGTCCACCTACGCCCTTGCAAGTGCCATGGCCGTTGATCCTTATGCGGTCTTGGGCTGGTTGGGTGCTATCGGCAATCTTTCCAGTATCAATGATACCTATGGTTATTTTGATGCCGCACGATCTAATAGTGAAGTGGGCTATGGATACATCGGCATTGACGTGGCTTCGATGATTCTTGGGTTGATGGGGAAAGGTCCGCAGGATTTTGATACGTACCTGCAAAACCGGAACTTGACGGCGAATTTTAATGCCCTGTATGATTCAGTCAGCCGCCGACTGTATATCACCCCCACCAAGGCCGTTTTTCCGAATGCACCGGAATTTCCTGACCGATCCCTGGCGGTGTTCAGTCATTTTGCATCCGAATCAAGCACTCCTGGTTTTCCGAGTTTATCGACAACGAATTATGGAGTAAGATTTCAATACAGTTCGCTTTCAGGAGTTGGGGGGCATTCTTGGACTTTGAATGGTCCCTACAACGCGACGGCGAATCAGCTGTTCATCCATTATTCCACCCCGGCAACCATTGCTTATTCTCAGCCGATAACAGTTCAGCTGAGTAATGCATCGCATCAAGTGGTGTATTCAGGATTGGCGATCCTGCCGGCGGATACTCGGTTTTCAAAGTTGATCATAGATCTGCCTAATCAGACTGCGATCAATAGCGTGACCGAAGTTTCCATTTTGGTGGATTCCAGTCTCACAGGTTATCCGCGCGGTGATTTCACAATCCATGCGATCAATTTTCAGCATGTTCCATCCGCTCAGAATCTATTGCCGGAAAGCGGTTTGGGCAGCGCCGATGTCACAGTCCTGCCTGGGAATGGCGTGGGACAGCTTCAAGCCACTTCTCCGAATAGCACCCTGCAGCGTTTGGCGCCCAATGTTTTTCAAATGCATTTCGATGTAACAGATGCTGATGCGGTCGCGAAATTGGATCTTAATTTCAACCCAAATAATAATGGAAGCAGCATTAATCTTACCGCTGTTCCAAACCTTGTTTTTGGGATTGATTCGACCAAAGCCAAATGGGTCTATCTCAAGATTTGGGATGCGAACGGGAAAACGGCAAATTACTTTGTGAAGAACGTGGATGTAGCTCGGAACTATTATCAGTTTCTGACAGCGTTAGCTGCCATGGATATTGATTTGACTCACGTGACGCATATCTCTTTTGCCGTGACGAGCGCTTGTGTTAACCCTGGAGATGAAATTGGCGATCTTCGTCTGGAAATTGGCGGCTTGCTATAATTTCAGTCTAAAGCTACAATCTGCAAGTCATTTGTGATCCTTGCTCTGAAGGATCATGGCTGCTGTTATCTTTTAATCCAACAGGAGGATGTATGAATAACCCCATTTCAGGTCTTATCTTTGTTGCGCTTATCATCCTTGGATTCGTCTTTGGCTCTCCCATTTTTATGGCCCATCAAGGGTTAGGCGGCTTGCTGGGTATTTTATGGTTTTTTGCATCTATGATTATAGCCTCTGGAATCCAAGTTGCCGCCCAATGGGAAAAAGGTGTGGTGTTTCAGCTCGGAAAATTCAGCCGTATTTCCGGTCCTGGACTATTTTTTGTCATTCCTATTATTGAAGAAGTTCGGAAAATCGATATGCGTGTTTTGACCATGGACATCCCAGCCCAACAGGTGATCACGAAGGACAATGTGCCCGTAAAGATTAACGGAGTTATTTTTTTTAAGGTAGATGATCCTTCGGATGCGATCATCAAAGTGCAAGACTACCGTTTTGCGATTTCACAATATTCCCAGACGTCGCTTAGGGATGTAATCGGGCAAATGACCTTGGATCAGCTTTTAACGGAACGTGAAGAGATTGGTAAGAAGATCGAGGCCAACGTCGAAAAGGATACCGAGGCATGGGGGCTTGAGGTGACGGGTATTAGGATCCAGGATATTGATATGCCGGAGGAACTCAAGAAAATGATGTCCCGTCAGGCTTCGGCAGAGCGTGAAAAACGAGCTACCATCACGAAGGCTGAGGGAGATCGGGAAGCTTCAGCGAATTTAGCGTTAGCTGCAAGGACGATGGCAGAGAGCCCGGGGGCGATGCAGTTGCGGACGCTCCAAACCATCGATGGGTTGGGTCCGACAGCGTCGAATACGGTTGTCATTGCTGTTCCTGTTGACATTATGAATGCCATTGATCAACTCTGTCAGTTTACAAAAGGCAAGACAGAAAACAAACAGGGTGTTTGACACTTCCGATATTTTAGATAAAAAAGCCTCAGCTATAAGTTCGAGAATCCCGCTTTCTTCAGCCGTAGATGCATGAGCACTTAAAGATATGCTATTGCTTTATCGCTGAAATTCTCAAGCTATCGTAGGTTGCTCACGGCAAATTTATGACCCTTTTCCGAGAAGCGACAACTCAAGAGTTTTGTTCTTGCTTTGCGTTCCTCGATTTCAAAAAAATCTTTTTAATCCTTCATTGTCCAGGGCTTGTCAGACAGGGTATTGAAACGATGCTTCTTGTAAATGTATATTGATAAATGAGTTAGGGAGATTCGCTTTGACAAAAAAAGACCTTGTTGCTAACATAATAAAAAACGATGTATTTTTTGAACGGAAAATTTTATGACCTCAATGAACACTACCGAAGAGATTATCCAGGAAATCCGGGAAGGCCGCATGGTCATCATCACTGATGACGAGATGCGTGAAAACGAAGGAGATCTTATTTTTGCCGCTGAGAAGACAACGCCCGCAATGGTGAATTTTATGATGAAATTCGGGCGAGGACTGATCTGTGTGCCGATGGCCGAAGATCGCATTCATGGTTTGGGGCTTGATCCGATGAATCCGACGCCCGAGGATTCCATGAAAACGGCATTTACTGTTTCTGTTGACGCAAAGGTCGGTATCACCACAGGCATCTCGGCATATGATCGAAACCGTACGATCGAACTTTTGGCGGATCCAAAAACGAAACGTGATGATCTTGTCATTCCCGGGCATATTTTTCCTCTAAAAGCCAAACGGGGAGGCGTTTTGCGCCGTGCGGGGCATACGGAAGCGGCCGTGGATCTGATGCAATTAGCCGGGTTGGATCAGGCTGCTGTGATTTGTGAGATTGTTAATGATGATGGGAAAATGGCACGATTATCAGATCTTTTATTGTTTGCAAAAACCCACCATCTCAAGATCGGAACCATTCGTGATCTCATTGCATACCGGACGCAACGCGATAAGCTCATCAAAAGGGTGAGTGAAGCACAGTTGCCGACGAAATTCGGAACATGGACCATCCGGATCTACGAATCTCTTTTGGATGGTGTTCAACATGTAGCTTTGATTCAAGGAGAGATTGGGGATAAGCCTGCTTTAGTGCGAGTCCACTCGGAATGTTTTACAGGAGAGGTTTTGAGTTCGTTGCGCTGTGATTGTCAGGATCAACTTCTGGCAGCTATGAGGATGATCCAACAGGAAGGAGCAGGGGTGATCCTCTATATGAGGCAAGAAGGACGCGGCATTGGTTTGGCAAATAAGATCAAGGCCTATGCACTTCAAGACAAACACGGACTCGACACGGTACAGGCGAATGAGGCGCTTGGTTTTAAGCCGGATCTTCGGGATTACGGGATTGGTGCTCAAATTCTTCATGAACTCGGTCTCTCCCGACTGCGCCTTATGACTAATAATCCACGCAAGATTGTCGGGTTGGAAGGTTATGGTCTGCAGGTGGTGGAAAGAGTGCCTATCGAAATGGCGGCGAATCCGCTCAATGCGAAATATATAAAAACCAAAAAAGAAAAACTGGGACATTTATTCAAAGCAGATTCCTCGACATGACCACTTATCACGGCAAGATTTTCGCAAAGAATAAAAAATTCGGGGTCGTGGTTTCACGATTTAATGAATACATTACAGGACGACTGCTGGACGGTGCCGTCACGACACTGAAAAAGGCCGGAGTTTCTGAAAAAAATATTCATATTGTTTGGGTTCCGGGAGGATTGGAAGTGCCGCTTTTCTGTAAGAAACTGAAGACTCAGACACATTGTGATGCGGTCATTGCCTTGAGCTGTGTGATCCGTGGCGGGACCTATCACTTTGAATGTGTTTCCAATGAATTAACCCGCGGGATCGATCAGGTAGCGCTTGAAACCGGAACGCCGATCGCAACCGGCGTTATCACGGCGGATAATCTGGAACAGGCTATTGATCGGGCGGGTCTTAAATCTGGAAATAAGGGGGAGCATGCGGCTTTGGCGGCGCTTGAAATTGCGAGCTTGAATGACCAATTGATGGTGAAAAAGAACAAGAAACGTAAAAAACGTCCATAATCTTTTGATCTTTGGCAACAACAGAGGCGGAATGTGATTCGAAGACGAACCCAATCGCGTGAGTGTGCGCTCCAAATGCTTTATCAATATGAAATCAATCCCGAGCCGTTGGCCGATCTGTTCATGAGATTTTGGCCTGGGCAGGAAGAAAAATTCCCCCAAGATATCCGGGATTTCACAGAAATGCTTGTCCGGGGTGTGATCGAGCATCAGCAGGAAATCGATCAAATCATCAGTCGGTATGCGGATAATTGGGAGCTTCATCGTATGGCCATTATTGATCGCAATATCATGCGTTTTGCCGCTTATGAATTGCTTTATCTTTCCGATGTCCCGCCCAAAGTAAGTATCAATGAAGCTGTCAATCTTGCCAAGAAATTTTCTCAGGAAGAATCCGGCAAATTTGTCAACGGCATTCTCGACAAAATCAATCATACTGAAGCTCCCAGGAACCCGAAGAAAAATGTCCCGTCCTCAAGATGAAAAATGGATGAGATGGGCATTGGCTCTTGCGGCAAAAGGCCGCTTTACCGTCAGTCCTAACCCCATGGTTGGCGCCTGCGTTGTTTTAAACGGAAAGCTTGTTGGTTCGGGGTATCATGAAAAGTTCGGCGGATCGCATGCCGAGCCACATGCACTATTGAAGGCTGGGGAAAAATCCAAAGGCGCGACTCTCTATGTAACGCTTGAGCCGTGCGCTACTTGGCAAAAAACCCCGCCCTGTGCTCCGCTTATTAAAGAAAAGGGAATCAAAGAAGTGGTGATCGGTTTGTTGGATCCGAACCCTTTGAATCACGGAAAAGGGGTTCGCTATCTTCGAGAACAGGGCATTGCCGTAAGGTGCGGTATTTTAGGCGATGAAGTCAAAAAGCAAAATGAGGGTTTTTTGAAATATATCTCTGAAAAACGTCCCTTCGTGACTTTAAAAATGGCCCAAACCCTTGACGGAAAAATCGCGACGCGCGAAGGGCTGTCCCGCTGGATATCGTCACCTCCTTCGAGAGAGTTCGTTCACCGGTTGAGGGCAGAGCACGATGCTGTTCTGGTTGGAAAGAATACCTTTTATCAGGATGATCCCCGTCTTACGGTGCCGAAGGATTCGCCGGCGTTGATTGCAGGCAAGCCTTGGAAAGTGGTGATGATCTCGGGAAAGGGATGCCCTTCCAAAGCCCGGGTGCTCAGGGATGATCGCCTCACAATTCTGGTCTTTTCGGAAAAACATCTCAAAGAAATTTGCCGGAACATGAATGATCGGAAAGGATCCGTTATGTTCCTGCCGGTCAAAGAGAAAAAAGGACAGCTGAATGTCCGAGAGCTTTTGGAAAAATTGGCATCGATGGGTATTACAAAACTTCTTGTCGAGGGAGGCGGTGAATTGGCGTGGTCGTTTCTGGAGGGGGGATGCGTTGACCGGGTTATCTGGATCGTAGCGCCGAAGATCTTCGGCGGCCGTTTTGCCAAAACCTCGGTAGAGGGCCTTGGAGTCAGATCTCCTCAAAAGGCGTTTCATTTCCATGCAAAAAATTTTTTGCAATCGGGAGGCGACTGGATTTTTGAAGGTTATTTGAAGAAAAAGTAAAACAAGGAGAATTTATGTTTACGGGAATCATTGAAAATCAGGGGATTGTTTTTAAAAAAGAATTGCGAGGCGGACAGATTCGTTTCGGATTCCATTTTCAGCAGAAAGAAAAAAAACTGGCAATCGGAGACAGCATTGCGGTCGACGGTGTTTGTCTTACGGCTGTGCGTGTGAGTCCGCAAATGTTTGAAGTGGATGTGGTCCGGCAAACTTTGGAGGCGACGACGCTGGGAACACTGGAGCTTGGAAGTCGCGTGAACCTCGAAAGATCTCTGCGGATGGGAAATGCGCTTGGTGGGCATTTTGTGACCGGTCATATTGACGGGCGAGGGGAGATTGTGAAGATCGAAAAGAGAAAAAAGAATACCACCTTATTCATTAAGGCATCGAAAGATATCATCTGCCTTCAAGCGGACAAAGGATCTGTGGCGTGCGATGGTATTAGCTTGACGGTTCAAAAAGTTCATGGTTATATCTTCCAAATCGCTGTGATCCCGCATACCCTGAAGGTAACCACCTTGGGGGGCAAGAAGGTAGGATCCGAAGTGAATCTCGAAGTGGATATTGTGGCGCGGTATCTGCAAAGGTGTTTTGAAAAAGAAAAGACCCGAAAAACTTTTTCTTCGCGAACGATCTTAAAAGAGCTTTTGTCGCAGGGAGCGTGAGTGAATAAAAAATTCGAGTTGGTTGCGCAGTCCGAGGTTTTGCCGCCCCTGCGTCGAGATCTCCGGCAGATCCTGACTCAGATCGGCTGGAACAAGAAGACCACCGCAGAAATCTTGCTGGCTGTTGATGAGGCTTTGACCAATGTCATTCGTCATGCCTACCAGGGTACATTCGGCAAGATGACGGTTCAAATTGAAGATGCGCCAGAGCGTACTGAGATTATTCTGGAAGACCAGGGAAAAAAATTTGATCCGACCAAGGCCCCTTTGCCGGAATTGCCACGCCAGAAACCCGGCGGTTTAGGGATTCATTTTATCATGACCATCATGGACCAGGTTTTCTATGATGAGAATTATAAAGAAGGCAATCGACTTCATTTGATCAAGCTAAAATCCAAAATTTGAAGAGGAAGGGTTTTTATGAAAATTCAAACAGCCAATCGAGACGATATTCACATTCTTGAGCTTTCGGGGGAACTGGATTACCATTCTTCGCCGGAACTTCGCGAAAAATTAAATGAACTGACCGGAAAACAGACTTCCAAGATCCTTATCGACCTTCGAGGAGTGGATTACATGGACAGTTCCGGCATCGCGACTTTTGTGGAAGCTTTCCAGAAGACCAAACGTTACCAGGGGCGTTTAATTCTAGCCGAACTAACAACCACGGTTCGTGGGGTTTTTGAGATTGCAAAGCTTGACAGTATTTTTGAAATTACCAAAACCATGGATGAGGCTTTCGAGCACTTTACTTCTAAAGTCTAAAACTTAATTCTTGAGATAAGGTCCAAAGCATGAAAACATTCGCAGGAAAAACAGGGCAGGCTATTTTATTTGTGTTGGCAGGTGTGGCCCGTCTTTCCACCCTCGGGGCGACCGTGGGGCGTTATGTGGCAGAATCGTTTATCCGTCCGCGAGTGATACCCCGGGAAACCTTTTTTCACCAAATGGTGATGATTGGTATTGAGTCTACGGCGATTATCTCTCTGGTGGGAGCGTCTGTCGGCACTGTACTGGCCCTGCAAGCAGCTTATTCACTCAAGACTTTTGGGGCCATCATGTATACAGGCAGTTTGGTAAGCGTTGCGATGACGCGCGAACTAGGACCTCTCATCGCATCCATCGTCATTTGCGGTCGTATTGGAGCCCGTATGGCAGCTGAGATCGGGACCATGATGGTCCAGGAAGAAGTGGATGCTCTCACGACGATGGGCATCAACCCGATCCGTTATTTGGTTCTGCCGCGGTGTCTTGCCCTGGCGCTGATGTTACCGTGCTTAACGGTCATTGCGGACATGATGGGGATGTTGGGCGGTTTTTTGATAGGCATTACAGGACTTGGAATCAATCCTTATGTTTACATTGCGAAAAGCGTTGATGCCATGGTGCTTAAAGATATCTACACTGGCCTTCTCAAGAGTTTTATCTTCAGCATTCTTATCGCGCTTGTGAGCTGCCATCAGGGGCTTTCTGTTTCCGGGGGTGCGGATGCTGTCGGAAAAGCGACAACGCAGGCGGTGGTCATTTCAATTGTTTTGATTATTGTGGTGGATTGTTTGGCAACGGCTGTCATTTATTATGCTTTGCCGACCTGAGGATTTATGAGCGAATCTATGCTGCCTATTATTGAAGTAAAAAATATAGTGAAGCGTTTTGGGGATCGTGCGGTGCTGGATGGAATCAATGTCGTGATCCCGCAGGGAAAGATCACGGTGATTATGGGGGGATCGGGCTGCGGGAAAACCACTTTTCTCAGACATCTGATCGGACTTCATACGCCGACGTCGGGAGAGATCTGGGTGGATGGAAAGAATATCGCGGGTCTTAAAGAAAAAGAGATGAATGAAGTCCGGCGCAAATTCGGAATGCTTTTCCAAGGCTCAGCGCTTTTTAATTCCATGACCGTCGGAGAGAACGTCGCTGTGCCATTGAAAGAACATACCGATCTTTCCGCGGAGATCATTCGAATTATCGTACGCGTCAAGCTGGAGCTTGTCGGGCTCACGGGTTTCGACGATTTTATGCCGCATGAGATCTCGGGAGGCATGAAAAAACGTGTGGCGCTTGCTCGTGCCATAGCTTTGGACCCGAAGATTGTTTTCTATGATGAACCAGGTGCCGGTCTTGACCCGATCACCGCGAGCATGATCGATAGATTGATTCTGGATCTTTCCAAAAAACTCAATATTACTTCAGTCGTGGTGACGCATGAGATGAAAAGCGCGTTTCGCATTGCGGACCAAATTATCATTCTTCATAAAGGAAAAGTATTGCAGGTTGGAACGCCGCAGGAGATCCAGAATTCAAAGAACTCGTATGTTCAGCAGTTTATCCAGGGAGAATCAGAAGGTGTGATCCCGTTCAAACAAACAAGCGAAGCCTATTTAAAAGGTCTTTTGGAAACTTAAAGCTACTTATTGAGGAGGCATGGTATGGATTCATCGAAGTCTTATTCTTCAGCCGAAGTGAAATTAGGATTCTATGTGATCATCGTCATTGTTTTGCTTTTAGCGCTTACCTTTAAAGTGGGCGGTTGTTTTAAAGGGGGAACCGATGTGTGGCAGATCCGGTTTGGTAATTTAAACGGCTTGGAAGACAATGCGCCTGTTTATTATGCCGGGCATGAAGTTGGCAAGGTGGAGCGTATTGATATTCGCAAGGGGGAGCCTCGTCCTGTGATCGTGACTGTTAAGATCAAACCGGATGCCTACCTAAGAAAAGATTCCGTGGCTTATATTGATACGCTTGGGATGATGGGTGAGAAGTTTGTGGAGCTATCGCTTGGCTCCAAAGATTCCCCGGCCCTACCGGTCGGAAGCATGGTCGAAGGAGTCGATCCGATTCCGATGCATGTCTTAATAAGGAAGATGAACCTTTTAGCCGATCAAATGTCATTAATGGCCGATAAACTTAATCCATTACTTACGTCGCTGGATCCTTTGATTGCGTCTCTGAATCCGATGGCTTCAACGGCAAACAGTCTTTTAGAAGGCCATAAGGAAGAGATCTCCAAGAGTATTACCAATCTTCATGAGATCACGATCAATCTCAGGGATATGACTCATGATCTGAAACTTAGACCTTGGCGACTTGTTCGGAAAGGTTCTTAAAAAAAAGGTGATTCGATGAAATTTAAGATAACTTCTTTTTTACTTGTTCTCTCATGGTTGATCGTTCCTTTTGTTTTTGCCGATGAAACCGCGGGGGACTATTTTTATGGAATCGGGACCAAATTTGGCCGAGGACTGGAAAATACGGTGACGAGCCTTGCTGAGATTCCGTGTACGATGCGCGTGGATATAAAAGACCAAGGGGGGGGCGGTTTCTTCACGGGATTCGGAAAAGGAACCGTGTTTATGCTGCGCCGTATGCTTATCGGTGTTACGGAAGTTGGCACTTTTTTTATTCCGATGGAACGCACCATTCCGCGTGTTTGTCAGGAAACAAAACCGGCAGTTTCCTGAGGTTCTATTTTATGAAATCTTCAGAAGTTCTGAAGATTTTCAGGATTGCGCCTTGACGACAATGAGCGTCTCTTCTTATAATACAATGCTTTTAACCTAAGGAGAATTTATGGCCACAGAAGAAACAGCGGCTGCAAATAAAGATCCAGAGATCATCGAGGCAAAACCTTTTGCCGTTATCGGATATTTTAGTTTTCTTTGTTTCGTTCCGCTTATATTGAAAAAAAAGAACAAATTTGCAATGTTTCATGGCAAGCAGGCACTGGTTCTTTTTATTTTGGAACTGGCAGCCAGCATTATGAAGGCCATTCCCGCCTTAGGAGATTTGGTATTTACGCTTTCCTTTGTGGTGTTCGGGATTCTCTCCCTCGTCGGGATCGTCAAAGTTCTCATGGGCGAGAAATGGGAAATTCCCGTTATCCATGAAATAGCGAACAAGATTTCATTTTAAAAATCGTAAGCCTCAATCAATAAATTTCTTTTCAATCAAGCTATTCTCAGGGGTCGGCATGCTTATTGGGAATAAGAAAACGCAACAAATTGGACAGGACTGGTTTGTGGTCCTCAATCCGTTGAAAAGCGAACTCGAGCGTAATAAGATTGCAAAAGAAATCTCCAAGGCGTTCCATCTTCCCGTTCAAGATGCCTTTGATCTGGTTGCGAATACGCCCATCATATTGATCGATAATCTTCTCTATGCGACAGCCCTTCAGGTAAAGCAATATTTTCGGAGCACGCAAACGGATATTCTTGTGAGCAATGACAGCCTTTTAAAACGGCGCTGCTATCGAACAGTATGGCCGACACCTCCCAGTCTTTCCTTTTTGCACCAATTGGATCCTCAGAAGATGCCTCAAAAAGGCGAGGAGGAAAAACTCGATCAAGAAGAAGCGATTCAAGAAATACGTTCCTGGGTTCAGACCGAGGGGCCCTCGTCGGAGCATGGCGAGCGGACACTTGGCCCCAAAGGTCTGTCGCATCACCGCCATTTTCGGAATATTCTCGAGGAGGACCGCGAAAAACTTCTTAAGGAAACCATCGGTTTGAAAGAGAGTCTCAACCAATTAAGGAAGTCACTCGAAAAAAACCAGACGGAGTTGGCCGAAAAAGAAAAAATGCTTCAAATAAGTGAAACCGCGAGAAAGCAAAAGGAAAAAGAGACTGAAGAACTTCGCTCGGTGGCAGGTCATGCGGAAGAAAAATATGAATTGCTTCGCGAGGAGTTCCGTCAAACGCGGCAATATTTTGAGGATAAGCTGGTATCCCAGGATAAGAAGTCCGAAGAATTTCTTCGTCAAATTGAAGAGCGGGATCTTATCAATAAAGAACTGTTGCAGGAAAAACAGGTGCTTCAGAAAAGTTTTCTTGCGGTGAAAAGCGAATCCCAACGTTCCCAAGACGAACAAGAGCAAGTTCGTCGAGAGTGGGAAAACCAGACCGCTCAATTGAATAGGGAATTGGAAAGTCAGAAAAAAATGATTGCTGAATTAAATGCCAAGATTCAAAATCTTGAAGAAGGAAAGCGAATTGTACAAGCAAGCGGAACACGGCTCATGGCAGAGCTGGAATTGCAGACCCAACAGGCGAAGCTTTGGGAGCAGAGGACATCCGAACTTGAAAAGGAGATCCGCCAGCTTCGGGAGTCTTTTGAAGACCAACTGAAGTCTTGGCAGCTTCGCCTTGCGCAATTGGAGGCTCGGGAACATGAGCTGGAGAATGCGCGTCAGCAAATCCAGCATTTGCAATCTGAACTCGACCAACGTGAATCCATACAAAAGAAGAATCAGATTCACGAACAACTTGTTGCCAAAGAATCGCGTTTGAAGCATTTAGTCAAGCAACAAGAGAAAATAGAGGCCGAGATCCGTGATCGAGAAGAGGAGATGCGAAAGCTTTTAGCAGAGCAGGAATCTGTGGAGAAGGAAGTGATTGAAGCGAAGCAGATTCAGCGGCATCTTAATGAAAAAATCAAGCCTGAATCTTCCAACCATGATGTTCGTGTGCAAAAAGGCGGTTTTATTTCCAGTATGTCTCAACCTCGTCCTGAGGTTGCTGATGATTGAATTAATCCTGAACAAGATCAAGGTGGATGAAAGCCGGCACGAACAATTGGTTGTTTTCCGTGAAAAGGCTGGAAAGAGGTTTCTTCCTGTGGTGATTGGCCTGCCGGAGATTCATGCCATTAAGTTGAAATTGAGCAATGTAAAACCTCCGCGTCCGATGACGCATGATTTGATGCTTCAGATCATTGACGGACTAGGCGGGAAACTCCAACGAGTTGTGATTGATAAGCTCGAAAATAATACTTTTCATGCCAAACTTTATATCCTAAAAGAAAATGATATGGAAGTAGTGATCGATGGCCGTCCTTCGGATAGCGTGGCACTTGCGTTACGGGCTGGGGTGTCTGTTTACGCCGAAGAAGAAGTCCTGAATGCCGCGAGCGTTCTTGAGGTCTAAGGTGGGCACAAAACTTTATGATGTCATGATTGTCGGCGGCGGCGGGGCGGGACTTACCGCCGCTCTTTATGCCTCACGAGCCAAGCTTGAAACGCTTCTTTTCGAGAAACTAATCCCAGGCGGGCAAATCGCCACCACGGACCTCGTGGAAAATTATCCCGGTTTTGTCGACGGAATTCTAGGCCCGGAAATCGCCCAAAAAATGGAAGCACAGGCCAAGCGTTATGGTACACAATTTGCTTACGAAGCAGCGGCCGGGATAAAACAAACCGGGACTGTCTTTGAGGTTCAAACTGCGGAGGGTGTCTATGCGGGAAGAACCGTTATCCTTGCGATGGGAGCCTCTTACCGGACGCTTGGTGTCCCAAAGGAAAAAGAATTGACGGGGAAGGGTGTTTCCTATTGTGCGACATGTGACGGAGCTTTTTTTAAAGAAAAAGAAGTTATCGTCGTCGGCGGCGGCGATTCGGCTCTCCAAGAAGGAATTTTTTTAACACGTTTTGCGAGCAGAGTGACGGTTGTGCATCGTCGAGACAAGCTGCGAGCAAGTGTGATTCTTCAGGAGCGAGCCAACGCTAATCCAAAGATAAGCTTTATTTGGGATACAATCATTGATAAAATTGAGGGCAATAACCGGGTGGAAGCGGTGCTTTTAAAAAATGTTAAAACCGCTCGGACGGAGACATTAAGGACGGATGGTGTTTTTGTTTTTATCGGGCATGATCCAAACACTGAGTTGGTGCGAGGTTTTTTGGATCTGGATGCAAAAGGTTATGTGCTGGCAGACGAATTGCTTCAAACATCGATTCCGGGTGTTTTTGCGGCAGGGGAGGTTCGAAAAGGTTCGACGCGACAATTGATCACGGCATGCGGGGAGGGTTGTGAGGCTGCGTTAGCGGCCCAGAAGTATTTAGAAAATTGATTTTCATTTAAGAAATTTTCTCATTGGTTTTTAAAGGAGAAATCCATGAATCCCGACAAAGAATTTGAACAAAATATGAAGCAATTGATGAGACTTCTCAAGAAAATTATGAATCAATACCCGATTCAGGGAAAAGACCCCGCAGAGATGATGAGGATCCTTAAGGATATGAAAGAAAAAAGCACGGATGTGAATATTTTCTTTTTGAATCTTGCACCTCTTTCTTTTGATGGACTTGAAGAGCTTGAAGAGATACTGGACGGAGGTTTTCTGAGCGAACAATTCAGTTCCGGGGAATTAAAATGTGAGCTGAATGCCGAAGACCAGGATTTTCTGAAGAGACACGGTATTCGTTTCTAATGTCCTCCTTATGAATTTTAAAAAGATAGTTTTCTTATGGGGTATTGTTTTTCTTCTCCCTGCGTCCACCCTCCAGGCGGCTAATAGGTTCGACCATTCCTTGTGGGATGCCTTTCTCAAAAAATATGTGAATGAAAAAGGTGAAGTCAATTATCAAGCGGTTGTAAGAGATCCGAAGCTTTTAAATGACTATTGGAATAGTCTATTGTCGTCGAATCTTCAACTCATTCAGACTCAATTTTCACGCGAAGAATCGCTTGCTTTTTGGTTGAATGTTTATCATGCGGCACTGATCAAGCTTGTCACGGAACATTACCCAATAAGTTCTACCCAAAAAATACCGAGTTTTTGGGATATAACACTTGTTCATTTCGGAAAAGAAGGAGACAAAACACGTCAATACAGTCTGAATGATATTCGCATTAAAAATTTGATGGCAATCTATCGGGATGAAAGGGTTCATCTGGCGTTATCGATGGCGGCACAGGACGGACCTCCCATGATGCGCGAAGCCTTCACAGGTCCTAAAGTGCAAGGCCAGATTTTTATTTTGACGCGTCAATTCGTGAATAACCCTAGATTTGTTGATATTGTGCCAAATCGGAAAAAGATTTTTATTTCTCCAATTTTCAAATGGCATGGAAAAGATTTTAAACTGGATTTTGGTGTTCCGGAACCGATTGGCAATTTTTCAATGGTGGATACCGCTGTGCTTTCTTTTTTGGCCTATTACCTCGAAGATGAATCTAAGATCGAATATCTTCAGGGGGCTCATTATAAGATAGAATATCCTGCATTTGATTGGACCCTGAATGATTGGAAAGTAGATGTTTCATAAGCCGTTGTCCTTCAGTTCTCAGTAAATCCCTCTTCCTGCATATGCAACTCGTTTAAATTCAATGAGTTAAGGATATTTTAAAAAACATTGACAGTCAGGATAAATTCTCTTAATATACTGCCTCTCTTACAGTTAAAAGGAGTTATTTCATGGGAAATTATGCCATAGTTGAGACAGGTTCCAAACAATACTGGGTGGAACCTAAACAAGTGATCGAAGTGGAGCTGTTAGCTGCCACAGAGGGGCAAAAAGAGGTCCTTTTGGACCAGGTTTTACTAGTTCAAGATGGAGCTAAAGTTAAGATTGGGACGCCCACGGTGTCGGGCGCCAAAGTGATTTGTGAAAATCTTGGAGCCATTCGGGGACCTAAGACCATTCACTATAGAATGCGCCGGCGTAAATCATCTCGCCGTAAGCATGGACACCGTCAAGATTACTTGCGGCTGCTTATCAAAGAAATCCAAGTCGGAAATTAATATTTTTTAGAGGATAAAAATGGCACATACAAAGGCACAGGGAAGTTCAACTAACGGAAGAGATTCTGTTTCAAAACGCTTGGGTGTGAAGGTTTACGGCGGGCAGCGAGTAACGGCGGGAAGCATCATTGTCCGTCAGCGCGGGACACGTTATCGAGCCGGCAATTTTGTCGGGCAAGGCAATGATTTCACTCTTTTTGCAAAACGTGATGGGATCGTGGAGTTCCGGTCAAATAAATCCGTTCATATTATTCCAAGTTGATCCGGTTTCTGAGAATCAACCCCAAAAGGCTAAAAAGCGATCCTGAGCTTTTTAGCCTTTTTTATTTTTAAAGGATCTCATGCTCGATAAAATTCATCTAATGGTTCAGGGCGGGCGTGGCGGTAAGGGTTGCGACAGTCTTTATCGTCGTAAAGACCATAAAACCATTCCGAACGGTGCCGATGGCGGCGATGGAGGGAATGTGATCTTTCGGGCTTCGCATAACGCGCCGGGTTTGGATCGTCTCAAATTAAAGCAACATCTCATCGCGGAATCCGGAGAGCATGGCGGTAGTGAAAATAAACGCGGAAGAAAAGGTGAGGATTTGATCGTTCTCGTGCCTCTCGGAACTTCTCTGTATCGTCGTGAGAATCATATGGCGATTCGAGACCTTTGCCACGAAGGTGAAGAAGTGATCGTGGCGCGTGGCGGTCGTGGAGGGGTCGGGAATAGCGGTGATCGAGAAGCGACTCCGGGTGAGGAAGGCGAATTTTTTGAAATCGATGTCGAGTTTCGAATTATGGCGGATGTGTTTCTTGTCGGCCTTCCCGGTTCCGGAAAATCATCTCTTTTACATCATCTGACTCGTGCACATGTAGAAGGTAAGGATTATCCGTTTGCGACCCGAGCGCCAGTCATCGGTGTTTATGCTTATGATGATTATAAACAGATACTTTTTTGCGAATTACCGTCTCTTTATGAAGGTTCGACAGAGGGACGTGGGTTGGGTACGGATTTTCTCCGGCATCTGGCTCGAGCCAAGCTGGTCGTGTTCATGTTGGATGCCACGATGAAATTTTCAAAAACGGCTGTGGAAGGGCTTAACACGCTACAGAGGATCATCTACGAGCATGATACTTCTTTCCGGCAGATTCCGAGTGTTGTGGTGCTGAATAAAATTGACCAAGGAGATGACCTTGGGAAGATGCAGGAAGCGTTGCAAGGCACGGGACAGTTTTATTTTTTAATTTCGGTGACAACGGGAGAGGGAGTAGAATCTCTTATGAATTTCATCAAAGAGCGCATCGAAGGGGAAAGCCATGCCTGAGCGTATCCGACATGCAAAAAAGATCGTTATCAAGATAGGCACGAGCATTTTAAAAAGCCAAAAAGAAAGTTTCTCTAGAAAAGAACATCACCGTGTTTGTCAGGAAATCTATGCGCTGATCAAAAAGGGCTACCAGCCGGTGTTGGTAAGTTCTGGCGCAATCGCACTAGGCATGAAAAGCTGCGGTTTCAAAAAGCGGCCCAAGTCAATGGCAGAACTCCAGGCATGCGCGGCCATTGGGCAGGGCAAGCTGATGCATGCTTATGAGAGTTTCTTTGCAAAGCGAAAAGTCCACACGGCCCAACTTCTGTTAACGCGTGATGGGTTGGAGGATAGGAAGCGGTTTCTTTGTGCCCGCAATACGCTTGTCTCTCTTTTAAAAATGAATGTTTTACCGATCGTCAATGAGAACGACACCATCGCGGTCGAGGAAATTGCTTTCGGTGATAATGACATTTTGTCCGTTCATGTAGCCAATCTCATAGGCGCCGATCTTCTGATCAACCTTTCGGATGCGGAGGGATTTTTGCTTACGGATGGAACTCGTGTGCGGCAAGTAACCTCGGAAAGTGATATTGACAGCAAGCTTTTAATGCATCTTGTTGATAAAAGCAGTGAAGAAACTGTGGGCGGCATGCGGGCAAAACTCAAGGCGGCTCGTGTTGCCATGCGGCTTGGGATTCCGTTTATGATCGTCAATGGACATAGGCCGCATATCCTTAGCGATATTATGGGTGGGAAAGACGTCGGCACTTTATTCATCGCGACCAGTGGGCACAAGGATCTTCGAAAAAAATGGATCGCATTTTCTGCGACGCGTCAAGGTGCCATTGTTGTGGATAATGGCGCCTACCGGGCCTTGCTCATTGGGAAAAAAAGTCTTTTGCCCGGAGGAATTGTGAAAGTAAAAGGAAATTTCAAGGAGGGACAAGTAGTGGAATTGGAAACCGGCGAAGGGAAGATTTTTGGTCGGGGTGTCACTTCTTATCAAAGCGATGATCTCATCCGGATTGCAGGAAAGAAAACAGGGCAGATACAAGAAATCCTCGGGAAAAAGTTTCACGATGAAGTCATCCATCGAAATAATCTTGTACTTTGGGGCGAATGATGATCAAAAAAGCTAGTTTTTCTTGGAAGCCGCGTCTTACGAAAATGTTGCTGTGTGCTAATAAAGCAGCCAGCGAATCGAGCCAAGGGTCCGCTGCCTTTAAAAAGAAGCTTTTGCTTGAGGTGGCTTTGCTTATTGAAAAAAAAGCGGGATGGCTTATCGCGGCAAATAAAAAAGATGTTAAGAAGGCAGAAAGAAACGGACTATCATCTGCCATGATCGATCGCCTGGCCTTGGATAAAAAGCGGATCAAGGCGATGGCCGATGGTGTCCGTACGGTAGCGAATTTAGCCGATCCAATCGGGAAAGTGCAGGCAAAATGGTCTAGGCCGAATGGGTTAAGGCTGCAGAAAGTTACGGTGCCGCTTGGTGTGATTTTAATGATCTATGAATCCCGCCCTAATGTCACCGTAGAGTGTGCCTCACTTTGTTTGAAAAGCTCTAATGTGGCTATTTTGCGTGGTGGCCGTGAAGCGATGGCATCCAATCGTGCTTTTGTGGCTATTTTCAAGGAAGTGCTTAGAAAGCATGCACTTTCCCCTTTTTGTGTGAATCTTGTGACCATCACAGACTATGAGGTTTTGGACTTTTTGTTGCAGCAGGAAGGCAAGATCCATCTTGTGATTCCACGGGGAGGAGAAAAACTCATACGTCGCGTTGTTGAAAAATCCAGTATTCCAGTGGTGAAACACTATCAAGGCATCTGTCATGTTTATGTGGACAAAAAAGCGGATCTTGGGAAAGCCCTATCGATCACACTGAATGCAAAATTGCAGCGGCCCGGAGTTTGCAACGCCATGGAAACACTTCTTGTGCACAGATCGATCGCCGGGAAATTCTTGCCGCAAGTTGGAAAAGCGCTTAAGCAAGCTGATTGTGAGATCAGGGGAGACATCTATACTTGTGACTATATCCCCTGGGCTAAGCGTGCCAAAGCGGGGGATTACGGATATGAATTTTTGGAAAAGATCTTAGCTGTTCGAGTGGTCAAAGACTTAGAAGAAGCGATCCGGCATATTGAAACCTTCGGGTCTCATCATACGGATGCGATTGTGACAGAAGACAAGAAAGCGGCAGAGATCTTTAAGACCAAAGTGGACTCTTCCTCCGTGATGGTCAATGCCTCGACGCGCTTTTCCGATGGATTTGAATATGGTTTTGGTGCGGAAATCGGTATTTCGACGGACAAAATACATGCTCGCGGGCCGATGGGGCTTGAGGGGCTGACATCTTATAAATATATTGTTGAGGGCAATGGGCATATTCGAATTTGAAGCTAGTTATCCCGTATGAAAATAGGCATTTTTGGGGGGACATTCGATCCAATCCATGTGGGGCATTTGGCACTTGCTAAAAATGCTCGGTCTCAGTTTTTGCTTGATAAGGTTATTTTGATACCCGCTTATAATCCTCCTCATAAGAAAAGCATCCCATTTTTGACCTCAGCTCAAGACCGTTATGAAATGGTGAAAGTAGCTGTCGGGCAGGAACCTTTTCTTGAGGTTTCCGATTGTGAAATACAAAGAAAAGGGATCTCTTACACGTTTGATACGATTGAAGGGCTGGAAAAAAAGTATCCAGGATCCGAATTTTATTTAATTCTCGGGAAAGATGCTTTCGAAGATGTAGACACGTGGCATAAAGCTTCGTTGATCAAGAAAAAAGTTAAATTTTTGGTTGCAAACCGAACGGACCATGATAGCCATATCCCGGAAGATGTGATTTTTGATTGGGTGCAAATGCCTTTATGCCCAATCGCTGCTTCAAGCATCCGAGATGCCATCCAGCATGGGAAACCGGTAGATGCATTTCTTTTACCCGAAGTTTTGCGCTATATCCGGTCACGAAATCTCTACCAAGACCAGAAGTCCCGCTCATGAACGTTACGCTGCACGGCATCATTCTTATTGTGCTCTTTTTTATTTCCTCTTTTTTGTCGGCGGCTGAAACATCGATTTTTTCATTGTCCAAAATTGATAAACGGAAATTAAAAGACCGATATCCGATTTTCTCAAGATGGATTTTCTGGCATTTAGAAAAACCCCGAAAAACTCTCGGAACAATCCTCATCGGGAATCTTTTTGTCAATACGTGGGCGACGGCGATTGTGACATTGCTGGTGCTGGAGATTTTGGGAGAGCAGTATCTCGGCGTCTCCATGGTGACGTTTGGTGTGGGCTTGATCATTTTTTGCGAAATGATTCCTAAAGTGCTGGCCGTACACAGTAAGATCCCGATGGCTTTATGGGTCGCATTCCCGCTCGAGATCTTTGCGATCCTGCTCGCTCCTTTTCGTCTTTTCATGCGGGCGATCAGCGACAGGATTTTATCGATCCTTATTCATGAAAAGATCGACCATTCGGATATGATTTCGGAAAAAGAATTAAAAGTGCTTGTCAAGATCGGCGAAGAGGAAGGCGTCTTGGGCGGGCAGGAGCGCTATATGATCCAGAAATTATTGGATCTGGGTGAGCGTCCTGTCAAGGATATCATGACACCTCGCACGGATCTGATCGGTTTGGATGTTGTCGAAACATCTGAACAGCATGAGGCGCTGATTAAAATGCACCAATTCAATCAATTGCCTGTGTGCCAAGGATCTTTGGATCATATAATCGGGGTTGTGGAGTCCCAACGTTATTTGCTTCAGGAACCCAGGCTCGACATAAAGAAAATTATGCGTGAACCTCTTTTTGTCCCAGAGAGTAAAAGGATCGACGATTTATTGGAGACCTTCAGGAGGAAAAACGAAAATTTTTCTGTTTGTATTGATGAGTATGGCGGAACGGCTGGTGTGGTGACTCAGGAAGATATTTTGGAAGAGATTTTCGGGGAATTCTATGATGAATATGCCAAGGTCGAACATCCGATTCGCCAAATCGCGGGGGATGCTTATATGGTGGAAGGAAAGCTAACGCTTCCGGAATTCAATGAATATTTTGGAGCGCATTTGGCCGCTGAAGATGCGAACACAATCGGCGGTTATCTCTTGGAAAAGATGGGGATAGTGCCTGTCAAAGGTTCCCGGTTTGAAACAGAGGCATTTGAGTTCGTCATTCATGCTATGATTCGTCAGCGCATACATCAAGTGACCGTGAGGAGGAAGAGATGATGACCCTCGTCGCTGTTTTTCTTGTGACCATTACAATCTCGATATTCTTTTCCGGCTGTGAAATGGCCTTTGTGTCCGCTAATAAACTAAAACTTAGAGAAATGGCCGATACGGGGAATCGAAACGCCCGTTTTATTATGAAGCTTTACCGGAATCCCCAGTATTTTCTTACGGCTCTTTTGATCGGTAATAATCTTACCTATGTGGCTTCCACATCCATTTTGACCTACCTTTTTCGGGAATATCTTGGGATTCAAAGCGAATGGGCGATCATGCTTATTATGGCACCGCTTCTGATCATTTTTACAGAGATGGTTCCCAAGGATTATTGTCGCCTGCGTGCCATTCCGTTTCTGATCGAACAGACCTTCTGGCTTAAAGGGATTCAACAGATATTTTACCTTCCGAGCCTTGTTTTTTTTAAGGCAGTTGACATCTTTTGGCCGGCTCTGACCAAACGTTCGGAGAGGGAAATTTTTGTTAATGAGGAAGAGTTTCGTTCTCTTATTGAGGAAAGTTCCCGGCGGGGTATTGTGGGCCCCCAAGAGGAGAAGTTGATCCAAACGATTCTAGATTTCGAGCGCCTTCAGGTTCATTCGGTGATGATCCCTCTTAGTAAGGCGCCGAAGATTGATATTCATGGGAAGGTTGAAGATTTGAAGCGCATTGCGCGGGAAACGCATGCTAAGATGGTTCTTGTCTATGAGGAGATTTCCTCCATCGTTGTGGGAATGGTTTATATTTTTGATATTCTGTGGGAAGAAGAGAATACAAAGGGGTTGCATGATTTTCTGAGAGCGCCGATTTTTATTTCCGAATCCACTTCTATTGAGAAGGCTTTTTTAACCTTACAGGAAAAACGGCAATCCTTTGCCGTGGTCACGGATCAGTCGGGGAATGTCAAAGGTTTTGTGCCTATTGAGCGTCTTCTTATGTTCGATAAGCGATAACTCTCGCATTTCAAACGTCCGATAAAATCTGCATACTGAAAAAACTTATTAAACCGCATCTCTGCTTTGTCGCTTCTTGTCGTTTTTCCTAAAATTTAACGCTCACCTTCCTAGCGGGCACTCATTACTATAAAGCTTTAGTAAGTCGAGCCGTTAAATAAATGTAGATTCATTTAATATAATGTCAGGAGCGTATTCTTTTGAGAATTATCGCTATTGCGAACCAAAAAGGCGGATGCGGGAAGACCACGACGAGCATTAACTTTTCTGCCTGCCTAAATTTTTTGCAGAAACATGTTCTCGTGATTGATTTAGACCCGCAAGGTCATACGACGTGTGGGCTAGGTGTGAAAACCCAAAAGGGGATGTACACGCTCTATGACCTCTTGAGCCCTCTTCAACAAGCGACACCCTTATTCTCTCAGGTGATCTGTGCACTGCAGCCGGGCTTTGATCTTATGCCAAGTAATTCCAGCCTTAATGCGCTTGAGGAAGAATTCGGCTTTATGCCGAACTATCACTTAAAACTGCGGGAACTTCTTTCCCGCATGGCAGAGCAGCATGGAAAGTATGACTTTGTGGTCTTGGATTGTCCTCCCAATCTTGGAATTTTAACCTGGAATGCTTTAAACGCGGCCGATGAGGTGATGATCCCTGTCGAGCCATCCTTTTTTTCCTTGCATGGTCTTGCGAAGATCTCAGAAACCATTCAAATTGTGAACCGCAGCCGTGAGACCCCCTTAATGGTGCACGCGCTCCTGACGCTTTTTAATTCGGAAACGAACTTTGCACAGGAGGTATACGAAGAAGTGAGAGTTCATTTTCAAAGCAAACTTTTTCGCACCATCATCCATGAGCATGTGCTTCTTAGAGAAGCGGCGGCGGCTGGACGAAGCATTGCTCAACATGCACCGCAATCGCAGGCCTTTCAGGATTATTTGAATCTTGCCGTGGAATATTTGGAAAGGGAGTGGAACCGAAAGTTGCCAGAGAGGGAATTGGGATGGGAAAAAGTCGTTAAAAACCATTTCGGGCCGCGCCCTGTATCAGATGGGATTCTTTTCCAGTTTTTGAGCAAAACAGCGTCATCTGTGGAGATTGCCGGAGATTTTAACCACTGGGTGCCGGAGATGCTGGTTCAAAGGGGACAGGATGGACTGTGGCAGAAGGTGGTTACGGTCTCGTCGAAAACATTCCGTTACAAATTTATCGTGGACGGAGAGTGGCAAGTAGATCCGAATCAGCCCCTGCAAAAGGAAAATGCATATGGCGGGGTTGATTCCTATGTGGAGCTTGTTTAGCGATGGATGCAACTAAAAAATTGATACGCGGGTTAAAAGATGTCTCCTCGATTTTTCAGGAAGAGCTCCCGGAAACGTCTTTCGTGAGGCAGACGCCAGAACTTCAGGTTCTGGGGGTCTCGAGTCCGCAGTGTGATAACGATGCCCTTTTTCTTAACACCTATTTTGCGTCTAAGATTGCGAGTCCCAATAAGCCATGTTCCCTGATAAGTCTGCTTTCTCGTTCATCTAGGGCGGATGGTCTGGATAAAAAAGGTTTCGAACCTCTTGGAGATTATTTGAAGCGACATTGTATCTATTGGGATGAACTTCAGAGTAATCTTGACACTTTCCAGAATTCTGGAATAAATAAGCCTGTCAAAAGCCGAGATATTTTTTTGGATTTTGAATACCAACAGCTGCTTTATTCAGAGCAGATTGTACGGCTGCTCGATAAATGGATTATTTTATTACGGCCGACCGGCGAATCTTTGGCCGAAGGTTATAAGCTCATGAAGGCGGGAGTTGCGATCAACCCTCAGGTTGAATTTTTTGTGGCGCTTGAAGGAGATGCGGAAAACCTCCACGGGAGTGTTGTTTATGAGTATTTTTCAGATTTTGTTTTTCAACACCTCAATTTTAATTTGACTTGGCTAGGATGGTTGGACCTATCTTGTACTGATCGGAATATTTCATCTACGCTGCATACAGATTTGTTGCTCTATCAGGCTTGGAATGCGAGGCCTTGCTTGGAAAAATTTGCTTTGGCGGAGTGGATTGAATCGGTTGAAAACGAAAGTCAAAAAAAATCGCTTGAAGGGGTGTCGTCATGATGATCAATCAAGAAGTTGTTGATCGCAGTACGATTTTTCATGCGATTCGTGTTTCTGTTCAGGAACTCCATTCGGATAAAGTGTTTATGGAGGATCTTCATGGGTCGCCTTTTTTATTTAAAAGTCAGGATGCCAAGGTTTGGGTGCGTATCTTTTATCGTGCGATGCAGGACTTTTCCTTGGAGGAATTGCAGCAAGAAATCAAGAAGCTTTGGGTCCTTATGCCTGTCGATGCGGTGCTTTATTTGTTTTATCCTTCTTTGGATCGTAAACAAATTCTTGATATGAATGGTTTCAGTGATCGCCTCAGCTTTTTTGAGTTTGCGAATCTTTCAAACTCTGAAAGCTTCCAGTTTGGGATTCGTATTTGCAAGTGGATCCCGGCGATGACGTTAGCATCTCTTCCGGCGGAGAATTCCAAAAACAAATTGCAACCAAGCATGAGCAAGAGCAGCTTTCTTCAAAAAACGCGATTGAACGCGAAAGAAATCGAAGGTCTTTCCGAGCTTTCCTTGGTTTTGATGCGCCTCTAAAGTAAAGCTCCATCTATCTGAAATTCAACAAATTCGCCTGCTGTTCCTTGGCATTCGTGGGAGTTGAAGAAATACAGCGCCAGTTTCTCTGAACGATCATGCAATAAGAATTGTGTCCTTTGGAAGTTCGGCGGATTGATCTTCGATAGGGGCGAGTGGTTTTTGTTTGTGTTGGATGAAAGTAAAGAGTGCGATGTAAAGGTTGCCCCTGCCCTGGAAGTATCCATACCGATGGGTCCAGTCCCGGACCTTATCGATTAAGCTTTCCATGGAATTATTCGTATAAATCCAGCGCCAATGATCTTTGGGGAAGCGCAGGTAGGTCATGGTTCTTTCGAATCCGGTTACAAACGAGCGTACCGCCCGAGGTTCGCTGCGACGCCACTTGTTTTTAAAAGCCGCGAGATTTTGAAGCAGGGATCGTTGGCCGGTAGCGGTCATGTAAACATCCGAGGCGTCTCGGAGGAAACGTTTTTTATTTTTTGAGTTTTTAATGTGCTGACCGGCCGCTTTGACTTTGTGGAACATGCAGCCTTGTTGAGGTGTATGGGGAAAGATCATGGCTGCGGCATTTTCGATGGCTTTTGAATCGTCGCTGATGATGAGTTTGGGCGTTTGAAGGCCCCGTCGCTTTAAATCGTTCAAAAGTCTCTCACAGCCCTCCTGAGACTCGCTTTTAAGGATGACAAAGCCGAGGATCTCGGTGTTGTGGTGTTCGTCCATGCCAAACGCCCAAAGGACGCACCACTGCTGGAGTTCGGCTTCTCTGACTCCGACGACCATGCCATCGATAAAAACGTAGGGCCAGCGTTTAGAAATAGGCCGGTTGAGCCAATCCTGGAGGTCGTTTTCAACGCGATGGGTTAACTTCTGGAGAAACGTTTTTGAGAACCGGGAGTGGCCAAAAGACTGAATGATCTCCTGCGCACAGGCACCCGATCTGCCGAGGAGGTAGGTTTGGAGCATAGCTTCGAGGACGCCGTCTTCGACCTGCTGCCAACGGTCGAAAAGGGAGAAGCGGATATCGAGGTTTCTAGCTCTTGGGATGCGGATATCTTCGATGCGTCCCACCACGGTTTCAAGAGAGCGAGTATAGGAGCCGTTTCTTTTGGTCTTGCGGCCTGGCGCACGCTGGTAAGGTTCGGCCCCGATCAGAAAGTTGAACTCCGTTTGGATCATTTGCTGGATGATGACCTTGGTTTCGTTCCTGAGTTTCATCTGAAGATCTTCCCAAAAAAGTGCTCTGAATTGCCGTTTACTTTCAAACCACCGGGTTGTAAGATGCCCCTCGAAGTTAAGTGTGTTGTGCATAGGGTACGAGCCTCCTTTTTTAGACGAAAGAACTCGTACCCTATTTTTTTATCTACCGCCACTTCAAAAGGACACAATTCCATATACAGCTTACTCTGAACAACCTTCATATTTCGTTCTTGATGGTATCTGTTATCTCTTTTATAATCTCAGTCTATATGACAAATCCAATCACGCAAAATCTGGATCTTTTGAAGCGAGCTCAACAGCTTGATAGTGAAATCTATCATACCCGTCTTCTCTTGGAGGAAATACCTGTGGAACGCGCGAAGCTCAGCTTAGAGCTTGAGAACGAAAAAGCACGTTCAAACGATTTAGATAAGATTCTCAAGGACATCCAACTCAAATTGAAAACAAAAGAGCTTGAACTTTCGCAAAAAGAAGGACAAGTTAAAAAACTGGATGGGCAACTCTCTCAAGTCAAAACCAATAAGGAATACAACGCACTTCAACAAGAGATCGCATCGTTGAAGGCGGACAATTCACTTTTGGAAGAAGAAATTATTCGTGTTTTGGATGAAGTCGAGGCTGCCAAGGATGAAGCTCGGAAGGAAAAAGAAAAATTTACTTTGGTCGCAAAGTCATTTCAAGGGAAAGATGACGAACAGGTTAGCCAGGAAAAAAATCTACAGGGACGTTTGATCGATCTCAAAAAACAACGCGATGAAGCTGTGATGCAATTGCCGCCAGAGTTGGGAGAGCTTTATAATCGCATTGCATCGAAAAAACAAGGTCTTGCCCTGGCCCTTGTGACAGGAGATGTTTGCACGGCATGTCAGATGCAGTTGCGTCCGCAGTTGATCAATGAAGTTCGTCTTGGAGAGAATATTGTGGTTTGCGAAAATTGCTCTCGCATTCTTTACTTTGATAGCTAAATCCAACCTTTCTCATAAATTTCTGAAGTTTCCAATCTAGTCTTTTTTATATCCGCAAAGTGCTTATTTTTCGTCTCACTTAGTGCCCCACAGGAAGTGCCATTCCAATTATTGTCAGGCTATTTCGACGCTATGGCGAAGCAGCTCTTTTGAGCTGTTTTTTGGGGGGATCCCAAATAAAAAAGGATATTGACACCAGATTAAGGTAAAGCTATACTGTCGCCGATAATAAAGTGGGAAGAAGTGGGGAATAGTGGGAGATAGGAAAGGGAGTAAAGACCATGTTTTATGGTGAATTCGAACACGTGATTGATAATAAAAGTCGCGTGATGATTCCCGCGAAGTTCCGAGAGATTTTTAAAGAGCGCTATGTAGAGCGTTTTTTCATCACGCGAGGCCTCGACCAGTGTTTGTTTGTCTTCACGGAAGAACAATGGAAAACGGAGGAAAAAAAATTTCGCGACATGCCTTTCACGAAGGCCGAGTCAAGAACATTCAACCGGCTTTTCTTTTCAGGTGCCAGTGAGGTGGTGTGTGATAAACAGGGAAGAATTTTAATCCCGGATTATCTTAAAAGTTATGCCGCAATTGAAGCAGATGTTGTGATCGTCGGTGTTTCAAGCCGTATCGAGATCTGGGCTAAAGAAAAATGGCAAGGTTTTTTTAATAATCATAAAAATCATTTCGAAGAACTAGCAGAAAAACTTATCACGGAATAATCGGGGAGGCAATTATGGTTTATCATGCCAGGACAAAAATCGGTGTGGATGTGCTGAGGTTCGACGGAGATCTCAATGCGCTTGCGATGATGAAAATGAAAGATCGCATGAATCGCTTGCTTAATAAAAATCACAAAAGGTTGTTGCTTGATCTTAAGGAGACAAAACACGTCGAGCTCGCCGGGGTGGGTATTCTGGTGGATCGGTTGCGGAAAGTTCGGGAACAGAAAGGGGATATCAAATTATGCAATCTGCGTCCCGAAGTTGAAAAAACTTTTCAGATGATAGGGGTCAATGGTCTTATGGAAAGTTTTTCATCTGAAGAAGAGGCAATTCGTAGTTTTGCGTCATAATCCCGTTCTTTTACATGAAGTCCTTGAGTGCTTGGATTTAAAACCCGGCGCAGTGGTGGTGGATGGAACACTGGGAAGCGGCGGGCATGCCGAAGCGATGCTTCAGAGGATTGGCGCTAAGGGCAGATTCATAGGGTTGGATCAGGATGCCTCGGCGATTACGAGATGCCGGGAAATATTCAAGGCAGATTCTCGAGTAACATTGATTCATGAAAATTTTCGGAATATCGGAGATGTTCTAAAAGAAATACATGTGGCAAAAGTGGATGCCGTACTGCTCGATGTAGGCATGTCGTCGGAACAGTTGGCGGATGAACAACGCGGTTTCAGTTTCCAGGTGAAAGGGGAATTGGATATGCGGATGAATCCAGAGGTTGGTTTCAAAGCTTCGGAGCTCATTGCTCAGGCATCTGAGAGCGAGCTTGCCGATATATTCTTTTATTTTGGCGAAGAGCGGCGCGCTCGGCGATTTGCCCGTGTCATTGTGGAAACCCGCAAGCACCAACCCATCCGGACCACCGAAGATCTCACTCATGTTGTGGAGCAAGCATTGCCGATGACGATGCGGTTTAAAGAGGGAAATCGACCTGTCTGGGCGCGACGTCATCCAGCGACCCGAATTTTTCAAGCTTTACGGATTGCCGTCAACGATGAATTTAATGCGCTGAAGGAGGGCATTCTTGGAGCTTGGGAGCATCTTGCCAGTGCAGGGCGGCTTGCTGTGATTAGTTTTCACTCGCTTGAAGACCGGATTGTGAAGCTTCAGTTTCGCGAATGGGTAAGCCTTGGGCAAGGAAAATTGATTTTTCGTAAACCAATTGTTGCAAAACATTCAGAAATGATTAATAATCCGAGATCAAGAAGTGCAAAATTGAGAGCCATAGAGAAAAAATCATGAAAGGCAGCGGGAAGATATTAATTTATATAGCATCTTTAGCCTGTTTGATGCTTTTTTATGTGCATCTTCAGATCGCCTCGGTATTGGTGTCTTTTGATATTCATCAGAGTTCGAGGAAGCTTGCCGAAAAGCAGGAGCTCTATCGAAGGGTTCAATTCAAGGTAGATCAGTTGAGGGCCCCCCGCCTTCTTGAAGCAAAAATGAAAAAACATGATTTGGAATTAGGACTTCCTGGCAAAATTCAAGTGGTTGAAATACCAACGATGCCTGAAGTGAGTATGCCGGTGCCGCAGATTCAACAGGTTTCACACTCGATTTCTTCAACAGTTTCCAATTTTCTCGGTCGTTGGATACAAACAGCTCAAGCCAAGACAGAGTTTTCTTCTTAAACAATGCGTGCGCAGCTTTCGCCGCGAAGATTCTGGTTTCTCTATGCGGTTTTGTTTGTTTTGTTCGGCCTTATTGTTTTTCAGATCATTCAGCTGACTTGGTTTCATCAATCAGCGCTTCTCGCAGTCGCTCACCGGCAACAGTATCTCGCAGTTGAAACGCCGCCATTGCGAGGTCCCATCACAGACCGTAACGGCAAAGAATTTGTCACGAATTTAAAAATCCCGTCAATCTATGCTGTCCCAAGAATTTTAAGCCATGAAGAACGAAAAACGCTCAGCTCAGAACTTGCGAAGATTTTGGGACTTGAACAAAAAAGATTGTTAGAAAAACTCAAGAAAGACAAATCTTTTGTTTGGATCAAGCGCCGCGTGACTTTTGAAGAAGCCAATAAAGTTAAAAAGTTGGGAAATCCCGCGCTTGGTGTTATCGATGAATACAAACGCTTTTACCCGCAGGGGCCGATGTTGGCGCAGGTCCTCGGCTTTTCCAATGTGGATAATCAGGGCCTCGATGGGATTGAGCTTTTCATGGATAATGAGTTGCGTGGAAAGCCGGGTAAACGTATCACCAAACGCGATGCCCTGGGTCGTGAAATCAAGGCTTTCGAAATCAAGGCACTTCCGGCGATCGATGGAAATCGAATTGTCCTGACGATCGATCAGCGTCTTCAATATCTTACCGAAAAATCCCTGGAGTTGGCTTTTAAACAGTGGAAGGCAAAGGGAGCCTGGGCGATTGTGATGGATCCGTGGACCGGGGAGATCCTGGCGATGGCAAATCAACCCGGATTTGACCCGAATTCCTATGATAAGTCCACGGCTGAAACCAAAAGAAACCGGGCGGTTACCGATATGTACGAACCGGGTTCTGTTTTCAAGATTGTGACGGCAAGCGGGGCTTTAAATGAAGGAGTGATCACGCCGGAAACGAAAATTAACTGCGAGAATGGTAAGTGGCACTGGGGCTACAAAGTTCTGCATGACGTACACCCGTATGGGATACTCAGCATGACCGAGGTTATTGTCAAATCCAGCAATATTGGAACCGTCAAAATCGGTTTAAAACTTGGGCCCACAAAGTTACAACAGTACATCAAAGGATTTGGCTTCGGGGCCTATACGGGCATCGATTTGGGCGGGGAAGCTCCGGGATATACTCGACCCCCTTCTCAATGGTCGAAGACTTCGCCTTATAATATTCCCATCGGACAAGAAGTCATGGTAACCGCCTTACAGATGGTGACTGCTATTTCGGTGATAGCGAATGGCGGTTATTTAGTGAAGCCGTATATCATTTCGAAAATTCAGGATTCGGTGGGTGTGGTCCTTAAGCAAAAAAAACCATTAATCAAGCAAAAAGTGATCAATGCTGAAACCGCTGCGACGATGCGGAAAATTCTGACTCAAGCTGTTGAAGCAGGAACTGGGACGAAGGCTAAGATCCCGGATATTCCCGTTGCCGGAAAAACAGGAACTGCGCAAAAGGTCTTACCGGGGGGGAAAGGGTATTCGCATAATACTTTTGTCTCATCATTCATAGGTTTTGCACCGGCGGATAATCCTCGCTATGCCATGGTCGTGGTTTTGGATGAAGCTCGGCCGCTGTATTATGGCGGCACCGTCGCTGCTCCTGTGTTCAAGGAAGTCATGGAAGCAGCATTGTTGACCCAGGTTCAAGATTTTCAGACAAAAAGGCCTAGCATTCCTACGCCTATTTCTGATCATACTCCGTCGACCGCGGATTTGGCCGTAGCGGACTAAAGGACAGGTTTTTAGATACAAGACAGGAAGCATGAAATTTGGTATACTTTCGCGTCTTGTGGGGTGTTTTTTGAGGATATTGTGAAGAGTGGCGTCTCTTAAGGCATCAAATAAATATTCATCGGGGTGTAGCACAGAGGTAGTGCGCTCGGTTCGGGACCGAGAGGTCGTAGGTTCAAATCCTATCACCCCGACCACTATTGATTTAAAGAAATATTAAGGAAGTCGGGACTGCGGAGAAGACTCCGCTGCCCCTTCGGTTTGATAGGATTTGAAGGGAGCACTTGCAAACAAAACTGACTTATGTCAGTTTTGTAAGTGCGGGTGGCCTACCGAAGCAAAGCGGAGGAGCCAAATTCTATCACCCCGACCATTATTTTTTCTGTTCAGCGGGGCAATTTATGGAATGCAAGATCGCGACAAATAAGAAGCGATGCAATTGTTCGTACGAGCCTTGTTCGCGCAAAGGAATGTGTTGCGAATGCCTGGCTTATCACCAGCGCCAAAACGAGCTTCCAGCCTGTTTTTTTCCAGAGGATATCGAAAAGACCTATGACCGGTCTCTGGAACGTTTTCTTTCCTTACATCAAAAAAGAAAATAAAAAAGTGCTTTGGAATAAAACGCTATGGATGAAAATCAAAAAAAAGCCATCATAATCGGGGCAAGTTCAGGCATTGGCAGAGCCTTGGCAAAAAAGCTTTCTGCGGAAGGATATCTGGTAGGTCTTGCGGGCCGATCGCTTGAAAAATTACAAGCACTTCAGGCCGAACTGCCGGGTGAAAGTCAAGTGAAGCAAATCGATGTTCGGGATACGCGTGAAGCGATCCATTCATTGCGGAATTTGATCATGTCCATGCACGGTGTGGACATTCTTGTTGTCAATGCCGGCGTGCTTTTTCAAAACGAAGATTTTGTCTGGCACCATGAAGAAGAGATGATTAAAGTGAATGCCCTTGGTTTTGCAGCTATGGCGAACGTGGGGGTCACTTATTTTTTAAGCAAAGGCAGCGGGTGTTTGGTCGGAATTTCTTCCGTAGCCTGCCATCGCGGCAGCGGCCGTTCGCCGTCCTATAATGCCTCCAAGGCATTCATTTCTAATTATATGGAAGGTCTTCGTCAGAAGTTGTCCGCCACAGCCATCAAAGTTGTTGATATACGTCCCGGGTTCGTCGATACCGCCATGACTCAGGGGCGCAAGGGACTGTTTGGCGTTATCTCACCCGAACATGCGGCGGTGTTTATTTTTAATGCAATTCAGAAAGGACGAAGCATCGCTTACGTCCCGTCCTGGTGGGGGATTGTGATGTGGTTTTTAAAACGTCTTCCCGAGAATATTTACCACTTGGGTTACCGCAAGTATCTTGCTTGGGATAAAAAACCAAGCCATCCTTGATTATGAGGAAATTAAGCCATCCTGAACTTGTTGCCCGTCAAATAAAGCGGAAGCAAGAAGCAAAACTTCCTTTTTGCGTTCTCCTCAATGACATACGAAGTCTCTATAATGTGGGATCTATTTTTAGAACCGTTGACGGTGTGGGTGTTGAGAAGCTTTGGCTCTGCGGGATTACCGGACACCCGCCCGATTCTCAAATCTCAAAGACCGCCCTGGGAGCCGAAAACGAAGTCCTCTGGGAATACCGCAAGGACGCGTGCGCGGTATTATGCGAACTCAAGGCCAAAGGCTATCAGATCGTTTTTTTGGAACAACTCGCGGAGAGCATTCCCTTTCAGCATTATGATCCGGAACCGGGAAAACCTATCTGTCTTGTGGCCGGCAATGAAATCTCCGGTGTTTCCGATGAACTGATTTCCTTATCTGATAAAACGATTGAAATCGAGATGGCGGGATTGAAAAATTCCTTGAATGTTACCGTGGCGCTCGGGATTGTGGCCTATCATATCCGCAATCGAATCCTGACTAGAGTACATTCATGAACGGCCACTGTAAGAGAATGCAGGTTCTTTTTAGCGGGACAGTGCAGGGCGTCGGCTTTCGGTTTACGGTGGAACGTCTTGCCAGGCGCTTTTCGGTGACCGGATTTGTCCGCAATCTTGATGACGGATGCGTCGAAGTCCTTGCCGAAGGAGAAGAAACGAAACTGATTGAATTCCTGACCGCCATTCGCGAATCCGGTATGAAAGATTATATCCGTGATGTTGAAGCGCATTGGGCCAAGGCAGAAAATTGTTTTAACCGTTTTTCCATTAGTTATTAACCATGCGCCACGCCGTTTTTGCTGATATCCATGGGAATCTGGAGGCATTGCAAGCGGCCATCGCTTATGCACAAAAACAACATTTATCCCGTTTTTTAGTTCTCGGCGATTCTGTTGGTTACGGGGCGAACCCGAACGAATGTCTGGAATGGGCGTTCCAATATGCAACCTATCACGTCCTCGGCAACCATGAGGCGGCGATTCTTCAGGAAAGTATCCGATCGGAATTCACAGATTGGGCTCGAGTTGCGATTGATTGGACGGCTGAAAAACTTCACGAGGGATTAGCCGCAAAAATCAAAGATCTTCCGTATAGGCAGATTCAGGACACATTTACCCTGGCTCACGGGACGATCCATGCGCCGGAAAGATTTGATTATCTGCTGGATCCGTCGAAAGCTCACAATTCTTTTTTGGCTATGCAAACACGGGTTGGTTTTGTGGGGCATAGTCATATTCCATGCGTTTTTACGGAAAAAAGTCAAGAGAGCCGTCATCTGAGCGATGGGGTGTTCCAATTGAAAAAGGACGAGAGATATCTTTTAAATCCGGGAAGCATCGGCCAACCCCGCGACAGGGATACCCGATTGTCTTTTGGCATCTTTGATGGCGATGAATTAACGTTTGAAATTGTTCGGCTTCCTTATGATAATAAAACAGCAGCGCAAAAGATAAGGAAGGAAGGATTGCCGAAGTTTTTGGCAGACAGGCTGTTATGAAAATCGAAGAGGCGAAAAAAAAGATCCGATTGCTGCGTGAGCAACTCGAACGCCACAATGATCTTTATTATATTGAGGCCAGGCCCGAGATTGCCGACTTCGAGTACGACCGTTTGATGCGTGAACTCATCGATCTTGAAAAAAGATTTCCGGAACTCCTGGCGCCGGATTCTCCGTCCCAGCGCGTCGGCGGTGCCCCGCTCAAAAAATTCAAGACTATCGAACATAAAATCCCGATGCTCTCAATCGACAATACCTACTCCCGTGAAGAACTGGAGGAATTCGACGCACGGGTTCAAAAAGGCCTTGGAGGCGAACCTTTTTCTTATTTCGTTGAAGAAAAGATCGATGGGGTTTCCATCGCATTAGTTTATGAGGACGGGCTTCTGACGCTCGGGGCTACACGCGGCGACGGAAAATACGGCGATGATATTACCGAAAATATCAAAACCATCGGTTCGATCCCGCTTAGATTGCCGGGGCCCGGAAGTTCTTTTAAAGGTCCTGTTCCGTCTCTTTTAGAGGTGCGCGGTGAAGCCTATATTTCTAAAGAACGGTTTGAAAAAATCAATCGGGAGAAAGAAAAAGAGATCGAAGAGCTTTTTGCAAACCCGCGCAATGCGTGTGCCGGCAGTTTGAAACTGCTTGATCCAAAACTTGTTGCAGCTCGCAAACTCGATGCCTTGATTCATGGCTTGGTTCGGTATGAAGGAAAAGGGAAGCCTCAAAGCCAGAGCCAATCCATGGCTTTTTTGAAAGGACTCGGTTTTAAGGTGATTCCGGACGCGCAAAAATGTGAAACCATGGGCAAGGTTTTTGATGTGATTGATATGGTTGAAAAAAAACGCGCGAAGCTTCAATATGAAATCGATGGTGTGGTCATTAAGGTCGATCGATTCGAAGATCAGCAGGCGCTGGGAATGACTTCAAAGTCGCCGCGCTGGATGATCGCCTACAAATACCCGGCCGAGCAGGCAGAAACCGTCCTTGAAGATATTAAGATCCAGGTCGGTCGCACCGGAGTCCTGACCCCTGTTGCGATGCTGAAGCCCGTGAGGCTTGCCGGGACGACGGTCTCGCGTGCAAGCCTTCATAATCAGGATGAGATCGAACGGCTTGACGCAAGGATCGGTGATCATGTTTTCATTGAAAAGAGCGGGGAGATTATCCCGCAGGTTATTTCCGTGAATCTTGAAAAACGCAAAGGAAATCCGGCGAAATTCCTTTATCCCAAAAAATGTCCGGCATGCGGTGAAAATGTAGGAAAGTACGGTGTAGAAGTCGCGGTTCGGTGTCTCAACCCGCTTTGCCCCGCGCAGCTGAAAGGAAGTCTCAAGCATTTCGCCGGTCGTGAGGCAATGGATATCGAAAATCTCGGCGTGGCAATCATTGAACAGTTGGTGAACAAAGGACTTGTCAAAGATCTGGCGGACCTTTATTACCTGAAAATAACGGATGTCGAAGCGCTGGAACGAATGGGCGAGAAATCCGCGAATAATCTGATCGAAGGGATCGAACAAAGCAAAATAAGACCGCTTTCACGACTGATCTTTGCCTTGGGCATTCTGGATGTCGGGGTGCACACGGCGTTTATCCTTGCTGACAAGTTTGGCAGTCTCGAAAAATTATCTCAAGCAACTTTGGAAGATCTTGAAGGTATTCGCGAGATCGGGCCCGTCACCGCGGAATCAATCCTGCATTTTTTTCAGCAGGCATCCACAAAAAAACTTCTCAAAAGGCTTATAGATGCTGGTGTGAAGACAGACCTCGTGGAAAAAATCGCAGGAGACAATCTGTTTCGCGGCAAAACGATTGTCCTGACCGGGACATTGGAAATCATGGAGCGCCCGGCCGCAGAGGCACTCCTTAGAAAACTGGGAGCGCATCCTTCCGGCAGCGTCAGTAAAAAAACTGATATTCTTGTTGCGGGTCCTGGGGCGGGTTCCAAACTTATTAAAGCCCAGGAACTTGGCATTCCCGTTTGGGATGAGAAGAAGTTTCTTGCCGAACTAGAGAAAACAAAAAAAGCCTGAAATTTTCCCTCAAGAATCTTCACTCTGAACGCATATCTTTGATCCATAACGTTTTGTTTCTGCTGTCTCCAGTCTTGCCTTTTGTTGCCGATATCTGAAGTGATGGATACTGCGACCTTTACTCAGGAAGTTCCCAAGGACAAGAACCAATTCCTTTTCGAAGAATTTCTCAACTACCTTTCGGTTGAAAAAGGATTGGCTGCGAACACGCTCATTGCATACCGTCAGGATTTGAATCAATATAATGATTTCTTGAAAAAGCAGAAAATTTCTGACTGGAATAGAGTGACGCGGATTCATATCCTGAAATTCCTGAATGCGGAGGGGAAACGGGGGTTGGAATCATCTTCAATCGCTCGCGGTCTTGTTTCGATTAAACTTTTCCACCGGTATCTCACCAAAGAGCGTTATGTTGAAAATGATGTGACGAGTGTTTTAGAATCCCCGAAACTTTGGAAAAAACTGCCGTATTTTTTGACTATGCAGGAAATGGACGCCATTTTAAAAACGCCGGATCCGAAGCAAAATTCCGGCATTCGAGATCTTGCTTTGCTCGAGTGTTTGTACGCGACTGGGATGCGGGTGTCAGAGATCACAGATCTCCGGATCGGGAATGTCTATCTGGACAACAATTTCATCAAGTGCCGTGGCAAGGGAGACAAGGAACGCCTTGTCCCGATCGGAGCTATGGCGGTTTCGGCATGTCGCGATTATCTGAAACGTGTTCGGTCCAAGTTGAAAACGACGACGGATCACTTTTTCCTGGGGAGAAGAGGGACAGGGCTTTCAAGGCAATTTGTCTGGCAGATGATCAAAAAATACGCACGGTTGGCCGGTATCACCAAAGAAATTAAACCGCATACCTTCCGGCATTCTTTTGCCACGCATCTGCTTGAACGGGGGGCAGACCTTCGTGTTGTCCAGGAACTGCTCGGCCATTCGGACATTTCCACAACACAGATTTACACGCATATCTCAGGAAATCGTCTTAAGTCCATCCATGCAAAATTCCATCCCCGAGGATAAAACACCTTTAAAAGCAATCGACGAAATAAATCGGTTAAATCGCAAGTGATTATCTTGTATGCAAGGCGAATTCTTTCAGCGTACCATATATGGCGTTTCTCATTTTGCGTTTTTCAAACTTATGGTATACTTCCAACCCGAGGTGACCTGAATGAGAAAACATTTTGTAATTTGTTTTTTGGGAGTACTGATTTTTTCAGTTCTTTGCACACGATTGTGGGCTGTGGAAGGTGAATCTGCCGGGGCTCCTGCGATGACTGGATCTCAGGACGAGTACAAGGATCTGGAAAAGACGCTGAAGCAAGACAGAATGGATACTCTTGAGATTAGGATTTCAGATGTCAGTCAAGAGAATAAATTCTTGGCAGAACGTGTCAAGATGCTCGAGCGAACTGTAAATGACTTGAAAGACAAAGTGAATCAACTGAAGGATCAGGCATACAGATATAATTAGGCATTGATCTTCAAAGTCATTTCATTGACATTCGTTTCACGCACCCATATACTGAAATTGTCTTGATGCTTCGAAATCTCCGCAACTTGTTTTTTAATATAGGGTTAGGCTATTACAGCCTCCGTGTTTTTTCGAGGCATATTGATTTTGATAGGTATGCAGGGGAATCAGTGAAATCCCATCTTCATTGAAATTTTTAAAATAGATCAGGGCGCTATCGTCTAGCCTGATCTAGGACGCTGCCCTCTCAAGGCAGAAACACGGGTTTAAATCCCGTTAGCGCTACCATTGGGTAAGGGCCATAAGGCAGGGGGAACATAAATGATCCCGCGTTATACGCGCGCAGAAATGGCGCAGGTTTGGACAGAAGAGAATAAACTTCGCAAATGGCTGGAAGTCGAGCTTGCCGCATTGGAAGGGCTTGCGCATTACGGCTATATCCCCAAAGATGTTCCCGCAAAAGTGAGAGCCAAAGCAGCTTTCGATGTTGAACGTGTCAGAGAGATCGAAAAAACCGTCAACCATGATGTCATCGCATTTCTTACGAATGTTGCCGAACACGTCGGCCCAGTGGGCCGCTATGTTCACTTCGGTTTAACATCCTCAGATATTCTGGATACCGGCCTTTCCTTGCAGGTTCAAGAAGCTTCGGATCTTTTGATCCGTGAGCTTAAAAAACTCATCCAGGTTCTCGGCAAAAGAGCCAAGGAACATGCGAAAACGCTGATGGTGGGGCGTTCGCACGGCGTTCATGCCGAGCCGATAACTTTTGGTCTTAAAATGGCGCTTTTTTATGCCGAGTTTCAAAGAAACCTTCAACGGCTGGAAACCGCAAAGGAAACGTTGCGTTGCGGGAAGATCTCCGGTGCTGTCGGGACTTTTGCGAATGTGGATCCGAAGGTTGAAGAATTTGTTTGTAAAAAACTTGGATTGGAACCGGCGCTTGTTTCCACGCAGATCTTGCAGCGCGATCGACACGCCGAGTATCTCGGAACGCTTGCCGTGATTGGCGGTTCTCTTGAAAAACTTGCGACTGAGATTCGCGGATTACAAAAAACCGAATGCTATGAAGTGCAGGAGTTTTTCTCAAAAGGTCAAAAAGGATCTTCCGCGATGCCGCACAAGCGAAATCCGATCACCTGTGAACGGATTGCCGGTTTGGCGCGTATTCTGCGGGGAAATGCTTTGGCAGGATTTGAAAATATTGCGTTATGGCATGAGCGGGACATTACCCATTCTTCCGTGGAGCGCGTGATCTTTCCGGACAGCACGATCCTTCTCGATTATATGCTGGGATTAATGATTAACGTGATTGAAAACCTCGTGGTGAATAAGGACCGCATGTTGAAGAACCTGGAAGCGAGCCGCGGGATGGTCTTTTCGCAGGGGTTGCTGCTGAAACTGGTTGAAAAAGGTCTGACACGGGAGGAGGCTTATAAACTGGTTCAGGACGCGGCCAAGAGACTTTGGGAAGATGAAAGTGTTTTTCTAGAACAGGTCGTTTTGAAGAATCAGAAAATTTTGAAAATTTTGACACCTCAGGAAATCCGTTCGGTATTCAGTTGTGACAAACACTTGAAAAATGTTTCGGTCATCTTGCAGCGTGTAGGTATTCTGAAAGCCTCAAAATAGGAGAGGACTATGGTGAACAACCTTGAAAAAAGTGACGCGATTCTAGAAACACACTTACCGCTGACGCGCGTCGCGGTTGGCAAAGTCCGCGATATTTACGGGGTAGGCAATGACAAGCTTTTGATCATCACGACCGACCGGCTCAGTGCATTTGACGTTGTGCTACCCCATCCGATCCCCATGAAAGGAAAGGTCCTGAATCAAATCACACTTTTCTGGCAGGATCATTTTAAGGGATGGATCCCGCAACATTTGATTACGTCGAATGTGGATCAGATGGGATTGCCCGCGGAAGTAGTGAAGAAATTCCGTCATGAACTCGAAGGCCGGTCCATGCTGGTGCAGAAGGCACAACCGCTTGAGATCGAATGTGTGGTGCGTGGTTACATCACGGGCTCGGGCTGGAAGGATTATCTTAAAACCGGAAAGGTATGCGGGCACACGTTGCCGCCGGGATTAAAGCAATGCCAGAAATTTCCGGAACCTTTATTCACCCCGTCCACCAAGGCCAAGACGGGACATGATATCAATATTGATCTCGGTGAAGCGATACGGATTGTGGGAAAAGATCTTGCCATGCAAGCCCGTGATCTTACCGTGCAACTCTATAAAAAGGGGCAGGAGTATGCGGCTTCGAAAGGGATCATGATTGCGGACACGAAATTTGAATTTGGAGTCCGCGACGGTAAACTCATGCTGATCGATGAGATCCTGACACCGGACAGCTCTCGTTTCTGGCCGGCGGATAAGTATGAAGTCGGTCATGACCAACCGAGTTTTGATAAACAGATTGTGCGGAATTATCTCGAAACCCTTTCCTGGGACAAACGACCGCCGGCGCCCGAGCTTCCGCAGGACATTATTGAGAAAACGAGCGCGGCTTATTGCGAAATTTATCGCCGGTTAACCGGTAAAGATATTCGGGAGGTTTGCTGAATTTATGAAATACAAGGCATTGATCCATACCAGTTTAAAGAAATCGGTTCTTGACCCGCAGGGACAGACCACCTTGCACGCGCTGGCATCCTTGGGGTTCAAAGAGGCGCAAAGTCTTCGGATCGGCAAATATTTTGAAATGGTGCTTGAGGCAGAGAATCACGAGAAGGCCGAGCAAAGTATTCATGTGATGTGCGATAAATTGCTGCACAATCCCGTGATTGAAGAATATTCTTTTGATATTAAGGAAATGCCTTCATAAATTTAAAATCAATGCCGGGTAGGGGTGAGAGAGCAAATGATTCTCATCCAGTGTTCCTATTCGAGCTTCGAGGAAATAAATGAAAGCCGCAGTGGTTGTTTTTCCTGGTTCTAATTGTGATACGGACTGTTTTCATGCGCTCAAAGACGTCATGAAAGTCCCCGTGGAATTTATCTGGCATAAAGAGAGAAGTTTTCCTAAGACTGATCTTGTGGTCATCCCGGGCGGTTTCAGCTATGGGGACTATCTCCGGACGGGCGCGATCGCGCGTTTTTCACCTGTCATGGATTCCGTGACAAAACATGCCCATGAGGGACGGGCCGTGATTGGCATCTGCAATGGTTTTCAGATTCTTTTGGAATCGGGTTTGTTGCCGGGCGCGATGCTTCGGAACAAGACTTTGGAGTTTATCTGTAAGCATACCTGGATTCGTGCGGAAGAGAATTTGACCATTTTTACAGGCCAGATGGAACCCGGAGAAACACTTTGTGTTCCGATCGCTCATGGGGAAGGCAATTATTATTGCGACGATGAAACCTTAAAATCGTTGCAGGACCATGCACAGATTGTTTTCCGCTATTCTTCTCAGAGCGGTGAGGTTCGTGAAGAATTCAATCCGAACGGTTCGCGCGATCATATTGCAGGGATTGTCAATAAAAAGAAAAATGTTCTTGGAATGATGCCGCACCCCGAGCGCGCCAGTGAAGAGATCCTCGGTTCGCACGGTGGGCGGAAGATCTGGGAAAGCATTTTGAATGCGATAGGCTAAACTTATGCCGACACTCGATGATAAAACAACCATCACACCGAAATTGATCGCAGCGCACGGTATTACGCCGGATGAATACAAACGCATCCAGGAGATCCTGGGCCGCGATCCTAACATTACGGAACTCGGGATGTTCAGCGTGATGTGGAGCGAACACTGTTCTTATAAAAATTCCAAACCGGTCCTGAAACTTTTTTCAAAAATGAATGCCGAATTGCCGCATCAGGAAAATCTTCTGGTCAAACCAGGCCAGGAAAACGCCGGGATTGTGGACATCGGAGACGGCTTGGCGGTCTGTTTCAAGATTGAAAGCCATAACCATCCCTCAGCGATTGAACCCTTCCAGGGTGCGGCCACGGGTGTGGGAGGGATTTTGCGGGATATTTTTACGATGGGTGCCAGGCCGATCCTGCTGATGAACTCTTTACGGTTCGGTGATCTTGCGCAACCGGTGAGCCAACGACTTTTCCGCGGCGTCGTTGCCGGCATTGCGCATTATGGAAACTGTATGGGCATTCCCACCGTGGGCGGGGATGTCTATTTTGATTCGTCCTATGAAGGAAATCCGCTTGTGAACGCGATGGCGCTTGGGATCATCAAGAAGAATGAAATCGTTCGAGGTGCAGCCACAGGAATCGGAAATCCTGTTTATTATGTCGGAGCCACGACCGGGCGTGACGGGCTCGGCGGTGCGGCATTCGCTTCCAAGGAATTGTCCGACCAAAGCCATGAGGATCGACCCGCGGTACAGGTCGGAGATCCGTTCATGGAAAAACTTTTAATGGAAGCGTGTCTTGAACTTTTGAAAACCGATGCGCTCGTTGGGATGCAGGATATGGGAGCTGCGGGGCTGACATGCGCGGGGTGCGAGACCGCATCACGTGCCAGCACGGGGGTGGAGATCGACCTTGCGTACGTGCCGCGGCGAGAAACCGGGATGATCCCATACGAGATTTTGCTTTCCGAATCCCAGGAACGCATGCTTGTCATTGTCAAGAAAGGCAAAGAAAAGGAAGTCGAAAGAATTTTTGAAAAATGGGATCTCCATGCGGTCAAAATCGGAGAGGTGACTCAGGGTGACAAATACCGGGTGCTGGATTCCGGAAAATTAGCGGCTGAAATTCCGGCCAAGGCACTCGCGGATGAAGGGCCTATTTATATTCGGGAAGAGGAAAAGCCTGCCTATCTTGAAGAAACTCAAAAGTTGGATCTTGGTTCCATCAAAGTACCGAGGGATTTCAATCAACTGCTGAAGAAATTACTTGCGCATCCATCGATCGCCTCCAAATCCTGGGTTTGGCAGCAATACGACCATATGGTCCGCACGGATACGGTTTTTTATCCCGGGCATGATGCCGCGCTTATTCGCATTAAAGGAACTCAGAAAGGAATTGCGGTTTCCACGGATTGTAACAGCTTGTATGTTTATTTAGATCCGTTTGAAGGTGGAAAGATTGCGGTTGCTGAGGCGGCGCGTAATGTAGTGTGTTCGGGCGCGAAGCCGGTCGGGTTGACAAACTGCCTTAATTTCGGGAATCCCATGAAGCCCGAAATTTTTTGGCAATTTCACAGTGCCGTTTCCGGGATGATTGAATCCTGCAAGATGTTTGAAATTCCGGTGACGGGTGGGAATGTCAGTTTCTATAATGAAAGCCCGCAAGGAGCGATTTTCCCGACGCCGACAATCGGCATGGTTGGCTTGATGGAAAATATCGAAAAACGGGTTCCGTCCTTTTTTCAAAACAAAGGGGATCTTATTTTTCTTGCGGGAGAAACTTTTAATGAGATCGGCGGCACACATTATTTGATGATGGAACATGGTTTGAAGAAAGGACTTCCGCCTCGTTTGGATCTAAAACGTGAAAAAGCGCTTCATCAATTTATTTTGGACGCGGCACAAGGAGGAAAACTTGCTTCCTGCCATGATCTTTCCGAAGGCGGCCTTGCACTGGCGCTTGCGGAGTGTTGTTTTAAAAGTGACCAGGAACTTGGTGCTGTGATCAATGGCATGGGTGCGATCCAGGAAGGCTCAACCGGTCTGCGGACCGATGCGCTTTATTTTGGCGAAAGCCAATCCCGTGCGGTGATTTCCGTAAGCCCCAATCACAAAGATGACATCAAGAGGTTGGCTCAAAAATACGGTGTGAAATTTTATGAAATCGGTGTTGTCAATGCGGATTCGCTTGTTGTTGAAGACCGGATTCATTTGACCGTGCAACAAATGAAAAATATTTTCGAGAGTACCATTCCCAAAACCATGGAGCGATTCTCATGAGCGGTGAAAATATTAAGCACCATTGCGGAGTTTTCGGAATTTACAACCATCCTCAAGCGGCCCGTATCGCACACTTAGGGCTTTTCGCGCTTCAGCATCGAGGGGAAGAAGCGGCCGGTATTTGCACCAGTGACGGTTCGGATCTTCATCTTGTCAAACGGACGGGACATGTGGGAGAGATTTTTGATGAAGCGGCTTTTGCGCAACTTCCGGGCAAGCATGCCATCGGTCATGTGCGCTATTCCACGACAGGGTCGTCCACCATCACGAACGCACAACCGTGTAAGGTGGATTACTCACGCGGGCAAATTGCGATTGCGCATAATGGAAATCTCGTCAATGCGCAAATTTTGAGGGCTGAATTGGAGGCGTACGGTTCGATCTTCGGGAGTACGACAGATTCCGAAATTTTTGTGCACTTGATTGCAAAGCCGTCCTACCGTTCCCATGTGGAAGGTGTGGTCGAGGCGGCGAAACGGGTGAAGGGGGCTTTTACCCTTACGATCCTTACGGAAGATCAGCTGATCGGGGTGCGTGATCCGTATGGATTCCGGCCCCTCTGTCTTGGAAAATTGGGCGATGGGTTTGTGCTGGCTTCTGAAACCTGTGCGCTGGATCTCATTGAGGCGCAATTCATTCGAGAAATTGAGCCGGGTGAAGTGGTGGTCATCGACAGGAATGGAGTGAAAAGTCATTTTCCCTATAAAGATGCCCAGATCCCGAAAGCTCAATGCATTTTTGAGCATGTTTATTTTGCACGTCCGGATTCTACGATTTTTCATGACAATGTCGGATTCGTGCGCGAACGGCTTGGACGGCAATTGGCGAAAGAACATCCGGTCGAAGCGGACATTGTGGTGCCGGTGCCGGACTCCGGGAATTTTGCAGCGATGGGCTACTCGCATGAATCTAGGATTCCTCTGGCGCACGGGTTCATCCGCAACCACTACATTGGCCGGACGTTCATCAGCCCTACGGAAGCCGGTCGTTCCTTGAAAGTGAAGATCAAATTGAACCCTATCCGGCAGTTCGTGAAAGGGCAACGCGTTATTGTGGTGGATGATTCGATTGTTCGCGGGAATACCGCCAAAAGTCGTGTCAAACTTTTACGGGCCGCGGGTGCCAAAGAAGTGCATATGCGCATCAGTTGTCCGCCGCATATTTCTCCGTGTTTTTACGGGATTGATTTTCCTTCAAAAAAAGAACTTTTGGCTGCGAATAATAGTATGAAAGAGATCAAGCAGTTCTTGAATGTGGAAAGCCTGGGTTATTTAAGCTTGAAGGGGATGTTGGAAGCGACGATGCAACCAGCGACTGATTTTTGCGCCGCCTGTTTCTCGGGATGTTATCCTACCGAGATCTATGATGATGTGGATAAATTCAAACTTGAAAATAAAAGGAAATTCTTTGACCTATGAGTGCCTGGACCTATGAAAAAGCCGGCGTACCTCATTTAAAAGGGGATGCTGCTTACAACCGTAAGATTGCAGCACTGATCCGTTCGACGCACATTCCGGGAGTTTGTGGAAATACACTTGGATTTGCGTCGCTTTTTGACTTGTCGAAAACAGACATTAAAAATCCGCTTCTAGTGGCATCAACGGACGGGGTTGGGACGAAACTGGAGCTTGCCAGGCTTTTGGGAAAGCACAACACGATTGGAGTCGATCTGGTGGCGATGTGTGTAAACGATCTGATTACTTGCGGCGCACAGCCGATTTTCTTTCTGGATTATTACGCGACCGGAAAATTCCAAACAAAAGTGATCGGGGAAGTCCTTAAAGGAGTTGTCGAAGGTTGCCGGCAGTCGGCCTGCGCGTTGGTCGGCGGAGAAACGGCCATTATGCCCGGATTTTATTCGGCGGCCATGCAGCACGGTTCGGTGCAATATGATGTTGCCGGCTTTGCCGTGGGGGCAGTGGATCGCAAAAAAGTTGTGACCGGAAAAACGATCAAAGCCGGAGACGTTCTTCTGGGGATCCAGTCCTCGGGATTTCATTCCAATGGGTATTCGCTTTTGAGAAAAATCTTTTCTATGGCCCAATTGAAAGGGTCGATTGGACGGAGACTTTTGACGCCGACCATTATTTATGTTCGTCCGATCATGAAACTTGTAAAAACCTTGACGATTAAAGGAATCGTGAATATCACGGGCGGCGGTTTTTATGATAATTTACCGAGGGTCATTCCCCGCGGTCTGGGTGCTTCTATCGATGCCGGTGTTTGGCCAGTTCCCGAGATCTTTCGTGTCACGCAGCGTGCCGGAGGCGTCTCAAACTCTGAAATGTTCAAGACGTTCAATATGGGAATCGGGATGGTGGTGATCTTGGATGATGGTGATGCCAAACAGGCCCAACAAATCCTCAAAGGTTTTAAACTGAATTCATGGATCATTGGACAAATTACCAGACAAAATGGAGTCAAAATTTCATGAAGGTTCTTTTAATCGGATCAGGCGGTAGGGAGCACGCGCTTGCATGGAAGATTTCGCAGAGTCCGCTTCTGACAAAGCTTTACGCGGCACCGGGGAATGCCGGCATTTCCCAGCATGCCGAATGTATTTCCATAGCGGCGGATGATATCGAGGGTCTTTTGAAATTTGCAGCACGCGAAAAGATTGATCTCACTGTTGTGGGGCCGGAAGTGCCGCTTGTGGCCGGGATTTGGGATCAGTTTCATGAAATTGGGTTAAAGGTTTTTGGACCGACGCGTGATACGGCGTTCATCGAAGGAAGTAAGGCTTTTTCCAAAGATCTCATGACAAAATATGGAATTCCCACGGCGGCTTACGAGGTCTTTACGAGCCCGAAAGAAGCCAAGCACTACGTGATCGAAGCGGATATGCCGATCGTAATCAAGGCGGACGGACTTGCTGCCGGCAAAGGCGTTGTTATTTGCGACAATGCCAAAGATGCTGTGGCCACCATCACACAAATCATGGAAGAAAAAATCTTTGGAGAAGCGGGATCCAAAGTTGTGATCGAGAAGAAACTGGAAGGGGAGGAGCTCTCTGTCCTTGTGCTTACGGACGGAAAAAAAATCATTCCTCTCGCGAGCGCGCGGGACCATAAGCGTGCGTATGATCATGATCGAGGACCGAATACGGGTGGGATGGGCGCATTTTCACCAAGCTTTAAGATTCCGGAGCAGCAGATTGGTGATATGATCGATACGACGGTTCGACCGATGGTTGATGGCTTGGCACAAGACCGTATGTTTTATCGGGGTGTTCTTTATGCAGGGCTTATGATGACCAAAGAAGGGCCTTTTGTTTTGGAATATAATTGTCGATTTGGTGATCCCGAGACCGAAGTGATTCTTCCTCGGATGAAATCCGATTTGCTTCCGGTCATGATGCAAATCGCGCAAGGCAAGTTGACGACAGAAACTTTGGATTGGCATGACAAATCCTGTATTACCATTGTGATGGCGTCGGGTGGGTATCCGGGCTCGTATCAAAAAGGTTTTCCGATCCATGGGCTGGAGAGTGTTAAATCAACAGAGGATGTTTTTGTATTTCATGCGGGGACCGCGTCGAATGAACAGAAGCAAATTGTGACGGCGGGAGGCCGTGTTTTGGCCATCACGGCGCTAGGAGAGAATCTGAAGGCTGCGCATGACCGTGCGTATCAAGCGATTTCCAATATCCACTTTGAAGGCGGATTCTGCCGCCGAGATATCGGCCACAAGGCCATTGAGGTGCTCAAATGAAAGAACTGGTTTCAATCCTGATGGGAAGTGATTCGGATCTTGAAGTGATGCAGGAGTGTGCGGATGTGCTGAAGGATTTTGGCATTCCTTTTAGCATGCAGGTTCTCTCAGCTCACCGGACTCCCGGTTTAGTAGCGGATTTTGCGGGAAAAGCTCGCAAAAAAGGGATTCGGGTTTTTATTGCCGGCGCCGGCGGCGCAGCGCATTTGGCAGGAGCGGTCGCGGCCAATACGACCCTGCCAGTCATCGGGGTGCCGCTGAATGCGACTGCTCTCAACGGTCTTGATGCCCTTCTTGCGACCGTGCAAATGCCAGCGGGTGTTCCGGTCGCGACCGTGGCTGTCGGAAAACCCGGAGCGAGAAACGCCGGTCTTTTGGCTGTTCAGATTCTTTCGCTTACGGATGAGAAATTGGAAGCAAAACTTGTGAAGTATAAAAATTCTATGACGACCAGCTGTCAGGAAAAAAACAAGAAACTTCAGGCAAGGTTCCAACAATAACGGGCGTGCACAGGGAGGCTTTGAGAAAATCTTGATGGAAACACCGGCGGTGGTCAAAATGGATGCATATGATCCAGAGATGTCGCGGATCCGGGAAATCGCAAAGGCTTGTCTGGAGAATAAAATCATCGCATTTCCTACGGAAACGGTCTACGGGATCGGCGGAAGGATGGGGATGCCGGGAATTGCGGAAAAACTTTATGAGATGAAAGGTCGTCCCGGGAGCAAACCGTTTGCTTACCATATTGCGGATTGGAAAATGCTGGAGATGTTGGGAGTCGTACAGACGCCGAGGCTCCGCTTCATGGCAAGACGGTTTTGGCCGGGCCCCGTGACCTTGATTGTCAAAGATACCTTCGGACAAAAGATCGGAATCCGGTTCGTAAAAAACAAAATTGCGAGTATTTTAATCAACGAAATCAGAGAACCGTTGGTTGCGTCCAGCGCCAACAGGAGCGGGCAGCCGTCGCCTCATACGGCACAGCAGGTCAAGAAAAATCTGGAAGGTGCTTTTGATTTTTTGATTGATGCCGGCAAGACCGAGTATTCGATCGATTCTTCTGTGGTCGATATTTCCGAAGATGTCCCGGTAATTTTGCGTGTTGGCGCGCTTAAAGCGGAGATTGAAAAGGCGGTTGATGATATAAAAAGAGGGAAAATTCCGCGTAAAAAAATTCTGATCGTTTGCACAGGGAATTCCTGTCGATCACCGATGGCCGAAGGTTGGCTTAGAAACGAGATTGATAAAAGAGGACTTACCGATCAAATCGATGTTTCTTCATGCGGGATGGGGGCACGGGATGGGTTGCCGGCGTCTCCCGAGGCTGAGCTCGTGATGAGTAATCGGCAGATCGATATCGGTGGACACCGGACGCATCATTGCAGCAAAAGCGATGTATGGGGAGCGGATTTGATTCTTGCCATGAGCTCTCAACATGCTGCAGATCTGTCGCGCTTGATACCCTCGGCAAAAGACAAAACCATAGTGCTTGATGTGGCCGACCCCATCGGGATGGGGATGGATGTTTATGAGGTCACGCTGTCGGAAATTGAAAAAAAAATGAAGCAATTTATAAACGAGATCATTAAACTAGATCAAACAGAGAAGGCATAGGCTATGATGAAACCTAAAATCGCGATCGCTTCAGACCACCGCGGTGTTAAGATGAAACAAGCGCTGACGGATTATCTTAAAAGTAAAAATTTTGACGTAATCGATTGCGGGGCTTTTTCCGAAGAGTCCTGCGATTATCCGGATTTCATTTTCGAGGCAGCGGAAAAAGTTGCGAAAAAGGAGTGCCATCGGGCTATTGGGATCTGTTATACCGGTATCGGGAGTGCGATTGCGGCCAATAAGGTTTGCGGTGTTCGTGCAGCGCTCTGTCAGAATATCGAACAGGCGCGTCTTTCAAGAGGACATAATGATTCGAATATGCTAATCCTTGGGGCGGGTTTCTTGCCGCAGGATATGCTTTATCCGTTGGTCGATACTTGGCTCAATACACCATTTGAAAGGGGACGTCATGAGATCCGTGTTAACAAGATTGGGAATTATGAAAAAAAGCATCATTGATCATACTCAGCTGAAGCAGACCGATCCGGACATCTATCGCGCCATCCGTGCGGAGGTGCACCGTCAAAACGAAAATATTGAACTCATTGCCAGTGAAAATTTCACCTCGCTTTCGGTGCTTGAAGCTATGGGGTCTGTTCTTACAAACAAGTATGCCGAAGGCTATCCGGCCAAGCGATGGTATGGCGGTTGTGAGAATGTCGACGTGGTGGAACAGCTGGCGATTGATCGCGCGAAGCAACTCTTTGGTGCGGAGCATGCGAATGTTCAGCCGCATAGCGGAACATCGGCCAATATTGCCGTGTTCATGGCTCTTTTAGCGCCCGGAGATAAGATCCTCGGCATGGATTTGTCGCATGGCGGACATCTGTCTCACGGTCATAAGATGAACTATTCCGGAAAATTTTATACCATCATTCCGTACGGGGTTAGTCCGAAAGACGAGTGCATCGATTATGACGCTTTGGAACAATTGGCTAAAGAGCATAAACCCAAGATGATTCTTTTAGGGGCTTCGGCATATCCCAGGATGATCGATTTTGAACGAGGGCGGAAGATTGCGGACCAAGTCGGTGCGCTTCTGATGGTCGATATGGCACATTTCGCGGGTCTTGTGGCGACAGGCCATCATCCGAGTCCTGTACCGTATGCCGATGTTGTGACAACCACGACGCATAAGACATTACGAGGACCTCGTGCGGGATTGATTTTGTGTAAAGAGAAATACGCCAAGGCGATCGATTCTGCCGTGTTTCCCGGGATTCAAGGCGGTCCGTTGATGCACGTCATCGCAGCCAAGGCCGTCGCTTTGAAAGAGGCTCTGAACCCGGCATTCAAAGAATATAGCGGTCAGATCGTAAAAAATGCAAAAGTCCTCGCAGAAGCCATGGCTCGGCGCGGCTGGCGGATTGTGTCGGGCGGAACGGATAATCACTTGATGCTTGTCGATGTGACGGTGAAAAAATTCAATGGGAAACAGGTGCAAGAGCTTTTGGACAAAGTAAAAATCACCGTCAATAAAAATACAATCCCATTCGATAAAGAATCACCTTTCAAGGGTTCCGGTGTCCGGTTGGGAACCCCGGCGGTGACGACTCGCGGTATGAAAGAAGGAGAAATGGAGCTGATTGCCGAACTTATGGATCAGACATTGAGTGCTCCGGAAGATAAAGCCAATCTGGCAAAGGTGAAATCCAGGGTGGAGGAATTGACGCGGAAGTTTCCTTTATATCCGGAATTGCAATAACCTCAAAAAGGAAGATTATGCGCTGTCCTTATTGTAAAAAGGATTCCGACAAGGTGATCGATTCGCGGGCAGCCAACGAAGGGGAAGTGGTTCGTCGGCGTCGTGAGTGTACGGCTTGCAAAAAACGGTTTACGACTTATGAACGCGTTGATGAAATCCCGATGTTTGTTGTCAAAAAAGATCAACGTCGTGAAGCTTATGAACGGCAGAAAGTCTTGGCCGGTGTTTATAAAGCTTGCGAAAAAAGACCCGTACCGCTAGCGGTTCAGGATCAAGTAGCGGATGAATTGGAGGCCACGATGCGTGAAAAGTTTGACAGGGAAATCCCCTCGCGTGCGATTGGGGAATTCATCATGCAACGTCTCGCGAAGATTGATCAGGTGGCTTATGTCCGCTTTGCCAGCGTTTATCGTGACTTTCAGGATGTAAGTCACTTTATGAAAGAACTGAAGTTTCTTTTGGCGAAGCCGAAATAGTGTGAAACGGTATCCCGAGGTGACTAAAAACCTTTATTGTCGTCTTGGAAACTGTATTGTATGATAATAACCCATTAAAGGTCGCAGATGCGGCGCTAAAGTTTTTGGAGTCGAGACTGCAGCCCTAACCAAAAGGAGAAAGCAATATGGCGAAAGCGAATTCAGCGTTTATGAAACCGATGAATGTGAGTGCGGATCTTGCTGCGATTGTGGGGCAGGGACCGTTGCCTCGCAGCGAAGTTGTGAAGAAACTTTGGGTCTACATTAAAAAGAACAAGCTTCAGGATGAAAAGAACAAACGCAATATTAATGCCGATGCGAATCTCAAGGCAGTGTTCGGTGGCAAATCGGTCGTTAACATGTTCGAGATGACCAAGTTGGTGAGCAAGCACCTTTCTTAGGCCTCTTACGTTTTTTCAGTGTTCCTTTGAATGTGCAAAGCAGTCAAGGGGTGCATATGAAAAGTTCGATGTAGGAGAAGATCCGAACAATGTTTCGGGTCTTCTCCTGCCTAAGAAAAAAACTTAATAAATATACGATCAATGGACTTATAACAACTCTGTCAGTTCCATAATTTTTTGAATCTTAGGGGACCATTTTTAGATTGGTTTGGAATAATTAGAAGGAGATGAAAATATGGGTTCAAGATTTGGCATTATAGTGGCTTTTCTCCTTTCAGTGGCTGCCGCAGGCGGTTCTTACTATTTGTATCAGGGCTGGGTCGAAGAACGGACTGTTCGCGAAAAAGTGGAAGCAGATAAGGATCAGCTCAAGGAGAAGATCCTTGCGGTGCAATCTGAAAAGGATCAATTTAAAACTCAAAGCGAAGAATATCGCGACAAAGCTCAGGCGATGCAAGGTCAGCTTGATAAACTTCGCGCAGAACAAAGCCGGATCGATACGGAAAAGGCTAATCTAGAAAATCAGCTTAAGAGTCATCAAAGCTTGATTGTGGAGCTTCAGAAAAAAGTAGAAGATCTCGCAAAACAGGCGGAGGATGCGAAACAGGCATGTCGTGTTTCTCCGGCTGATATGAATCCGACAGTTTTGACACCGACTGGTCCGCAGCCTTTAGACAGTACGGTTCCTGTGACTGCAACTTCGACGCCTGCGACATCTGATTCTACGGCGCTTGTTTTTAAGCCAGCCCCGCAGGGAAATCAGTCAGTCGGTCAAACGTCTGCGCCGGCGACAGCGACGAGTCCGGTTGCTGCGGTGCTGCCGAGCGAAACGTCCGCACCAGCCGCACCGACTGTTGCAACCCAAGCTCCGATGTCTTCGAGTCCTGCATCAACGAGCACTGCCGCTGCTAAAGTTTTAACGGTAAATCGAAAATTTAATTTTGTCGTGGTGAATATGGGTCTCCAGGACGGGATCAAAATGGGGGACCAGCTGAAGGTGGTCAAGGGTGGCAAGGAGGTCGCTACGCTTCAAGCTGAAAAACTTTATGATAAATTTTCGGCAGCCACCATTATTCAAGAGGATTCAAAAGAGCAGGTGGTTGAAGGCGATGAAATCCGTAAAGTCTAGGACCATTTCCCTGATTTTTTTTGCTTTCATGCTTTTTTTTATGATCCATCCGCTTTTTGCCGAAGAATCTTGGACGGACCAGATGAAGCGCCAGTTCGATGACATCAAGATGCGGTTGGATTTATTGGAACAGCAAAATAAAAATATTCTGGATCAGAAAGATAAAACATTAAAAGGATTAGAGCAGGTGCGCATACAAATGCGCCACAACCCGGGGTCGCCAACGCCATGAAAAATACTAGGTCATCGTTTCTTTTAATAAGAAAAATTCCAGTGGTTTGCAGTCTTATGTTTTTTGCCTTTATTTTCACGAAATGTGTTGTGAATCTGCATGCGGCTGAAGAGCCTTGGACGGAACAGCTTAGCCGTCAGTTCGATGAGATCAAGATGCGGCTGGACAACCTTGATAAACAACAGAAGGAAATCCAGGCGAAGGATGACAAAATTCTTGAGGAACTTGAACGTGTTCGTGTTTGGTCGCGCAGACGTTAACAAACTTTTTCATGAGCCAACTTTTCTTCCAGGGGCCCGGACAGTTTCGAGGGCCTTATTCGCCGCCTGGCGATAAATCCATATCTCACCGTGCGCTTCTTTTCGGAGCATTAGCCGAAGGGAAAAGTGTCTACGAAAATTTTCTCGAAGCCGAAGACTGTCTGCATACGCTTGAAGCCTTAAAGGTGATGGGGGCGGATATCCTTCATGAGAAAGGCACGAGAAGAGTTCAGATTTATGGAAAGGGTATGCACAGCCTTGCAGCTCCTCACAAGGAGCTTTATTTGGGTAATTCAGGGACTTCGATGCGCCTGCTTTTAGGTGTTCTTGCCGGGCAGAGATTTGATGCGGTGTTGACTGGCGATCCTTCGCTTTCTCACCGGCCCATGCGCCGGGTGACGGAACCTCTCAAACTTATGGGAGCTCAGATCAAAGGCAGGGACAATGGCAATTTTGCACCGCTGATGATCCACGGCGGCAAGCTTCGCGGGATTGAGTTCGATAATAAACTAAGCAGTGCCCAGGTCAAGTCCGCACTTCTTTTTGCGGGCATGTATGCGGAAGGCAAGACGATCATCCGTGAAGTTGTTCCGTCGCGAGATCATACGGAAAGGTTTCTCCGTGCATCCGGAGCGAGTTTTAGGATTGACGGGGAAACGCTTGCGATAGAAAAAACGGAAAAACTACAGCCGCTCAGCGCTCGTATTGCAGGAGATATTTCTTCCGCCGCGTTTTTTATTGTCGGTGCGGCCATGACTCCGGGTTCCGATGTGGTGATTTATGATGTGGGGCTGAATCCCACGCGTACGGGGATGCTGGATGTTCTGAAGCGCATGGGAGCACGGATTGAAATACAGGTTCAGGAAACAATGCCTGAGGTTCTTGGAACGATTCATGTTTGGGGGACGAGACTCAAAGGAACAGGGATCAAACATTCTGAAATTCCATCTTTAATTGATGAACTTCCTGTGTTGATGGTGGCGATGGCGCTTGCGGAAGGCGAGAGCCTGCTTTCGGGTGCTTCTGAGCTTCGGGTCAAGGAAACGGATCGAATTCATTCTATGGTCCAGAATTTGAAAGCCATCGGGGCTTCTGTGGAAGAGCTTCCGGATGGGTCTCTCATCCGTGGAGTCGAGGTGTTTCACGGTGCGGAAGTGGATAGCTTCGGTGATCACCGGACTGCCATGAGTATGGGAGTCGCGAGCTTAGCGGCCAGAGGGACGATTGTGGTGAAGAATACGGATTGTATTGCAACCTCCTATCCTTCATTCTTAGACGATTATCACCATCTGCTCAAATCCTGACATAAAAAACATGTTTTGGTTTGACAGGAAATAAGGCTTTCGATATACTACGACCTCTACAAATACAAGCCCACAACAAAGATACGAAAAGGCGACTGTCATGTTTTTAATCGATAGATTGTTGGGATTTTTTTCGAGTGATATCGGAATCGATTTAGGCACGGCGAATACTCTTGTTTATGTTAAAGGGCAAGGGGTGGTTCTTTGTGAGCCTTCGGTTGTTGCGATTGATCGGACAACACACCAGGTTCTCGCTGTCGGTGAAGAAGCAAAAAGAATGCTTGGTCGCACTCCCGGTAATATCACAGCCATCCGGCCGATGAAAGACGGTGTGATCGCAGACTTCGATATTACCGAAGCCATGCTGCGGTATTTTATACGCAAAGTTCACCGCCGTAAAACAGGGATCAGTCCTCGCGTGGTAATTGCAGTGCCGAGCGGTATTACGGAAGTTGAAAAACGTGCCGTCAAAGATTCTGCGGAAAGAGCCGGAGCGCGTACACCGGTTTATCTTGTCGAAGAGCCGATTGCGGCGGCCATCGGGGTCGGTCTTCCGATTCATGAACCGGCCGGGAATATGATTATTGACATCGGCGGAGGCACGACTGAAATTGCCGTAATTTCACTTTCCGGGATTGTCTTTTCCAAGAGTATCCGCATCGGCGGCGATGAATTTGATGAAGCGATCATATCCCATTTGAAAAAAGCCTATAATTTAATGATCGGGGAGCGTACGGCTGAGGAAATCAAAATCCGTATCGGCTCTGCTTATCCATTGGAAGAAGAGACGACGCTGGATGTGAAGGGCCGTGATGTTCTTGCCGGTCTTCCGAAAACGATTAGTGTGACCAGTGAAGAGATCCGTGAGGCGCTTTCTGAGCCGCTTTCTGCTATTTTGGAGGCTGTGCGCATTGCGTTAGAGCGGACACCTCCGGAACTGTCAGCTGATCTCATCGATCGGGGTTTGATTTTAGCAGGGGGAGGGTCGCTTTTAAGGGGACTCGATAAATTGATCAGCGAAGAAACGGGATTACCTGTTCACATTGCAGATGATCCTCTTACCGCTGTGGCGCTGGGTACGGGGCGTTATTTGAGCGATTTTCATCTTCTCAAGCGTTTGGCGGTGAACAGTAATGCCGGCCGGGAATATTAATCATTTTACTGTTTAGATAGATCCCTTCCGAAAGCAAACCTCCTGAGATAAATTACATTTTATAAACTATTCCTTTCAGCTCGGCGTAGTTTTAAAGAATCGGAGATTTCAGCCCCATGCGGCGCTGGCGGTCGTATTATTTTTTTGCAGTTCCTCTCATTCTTTTGATTCTCGCATTCCAATACCCACATCTGAATGAAACAGCCCATGCCGTGTTCAATACGCTTACGCGGCCCTTTTTTGTTATGACGGGAAGTGTGCGCCAGGGGCTTTTGAATATACGGTATAACGCGGGTAATTTCTTTGGGGCGGTCGCGAAACAGGAAGAATACCTTCGGCGAATTGAAGAACTTGAAGCCCGAGAGCTTCATGCCCAAGAGCTTGAAAAAGAAAATAAGCGGCTTATGAAACTGCTTTCCTTCAGCCAAACCCTTCCCCTGAAATCCATTGGTGCACGTGTCATCGGACAGGATGTCACGCCATGGAAGAAGATCGTGGAGCTCGATAAAGGAAGCCGTCATGGGATCCATCGGGATATGGTGCTTGTGTCGCCGGAAGGATTGGTCGGGCGGATCCTGGAAGTGGAGATTTTTACTTCTCGGGCGATTCTGTTGCCGGATCCGGATTCCAGGGTAAGCGCTTTAACATCCACCAGTCGTGCTCAAGGTATTATCACCGGGGTGGGTACTGAAAAGCTTCAAATGAAATACCTTGCGCTAGATGCCGAAATCGCAATCGGCGAGGTTGTGCTAACTTCGGGGATAAGTAGTATTTTCCCCAAGGGGATCGAAATCGGCAAGATTGAATCGATTGAAAAAGACAGTGATGGATTACATCTTTTAGCTGTGGTCAAACCGTCCGTATCGTTCACCAAGCTAGAGGAAGTGCTATGCCTCGTCTCTTCTCAGCCAAAGTAATTTTATACTTTCTTTTTCTCATCGTTCTTGACGGTGCGATCCTGCCTGTTTTTCATATTGCTTCCGTTTTTCCTAGCTTCCTTTATCTTTTTGTTTGCTATACGGCCTTTGAATGGGGGCCGCAGAAAACAGTCTATATTGCTTTCTGGGCGGGGTTAGCTCGCGATCTCCTTGGCGGCGGGATGATCGGTGTCGAAGCAACCGGCCTGGTTGCCTTAGCGCTTGGACTTGATTTTTTGGTTCAAAAGATGGAGCGAGAATTTCCAGGCATGTACTGGATGATCACCTTTCTCTTTGTTTTTTTTGCCGGAATTTTGAGGCTTTTTCTGGGTTTTCCGGATGAACTTTCTTCCTCGGTGGCAGGGGAATATTTGGGGATGATTACTCTTGCGGCGCTTTATAGCAGCTTAGTGCTGCCGGTTTTTTATTTCTTGACGAATCGTTGGTTCGGTCAGTTTACGGGCAAACAATACGAGCTTTTTCGTTCATGATCACGCGCTTTAGCTTTTTTCAATGGATGGTCTTTGGGTTGCTGTTGGTCCTTGGCTTTGGTCTCTTTCACACTCAGGTGGTTCGAGGGCATTATTACTATGAGCTGAGTCTTCGTAACCATATTCGTCTCATCCCGCTTGAGGCGCCTCGAGGTCAGGTCTTCGATCAAAAGCGCCGTCTCTTGGCAACAAACCGGCCTTCCTATAATGTTGTTGCGATTCCCGAGGATGTGACGCCTGAGGTCTATCCAAGACTCTCCAAACTGCTTCAAATGTCTGAAAAGGAACTTCGACAGAGGATGAGCGCTGGAAGAGAATATCCTTTCGCGCCGGCGATGATTAAGGCCGATGTGCCTCAGGAGCTTGCTTTCAAAGTCGAGGAACGGCGTCCGGAACTACCAGGTGTAAGTATCCGTGTGGATGGGATACGGCACTATCCTTATGGTGAAACAGCCTCTCATGTGATTGGTTATATCGGTGCGATTTCCAGGCACGAATATGATTCTTTGCCGCGTGACCGGTTTGGGATGAATTCTACGATCGGGCGGGCGGGCATCGAGAGAGTTTTTGATGACGTCCTTCGTGGGTGGCGTGGCGGGGAGCAGATTGAAGTCAACGCGCGCGGGGAACTGGTGAAGGTGCTTTCTAACCGTAAGCCGGAGCCGGGTTCGGATGTGACGCTGACGCTTGATCTTGAGTTCCAGAAGCGCATTATGGAAATGATCAAAGGACTGCATGCGAGCGTTGCCGTTCTGGATCTGGAAACAGAAGGACTTTTGGCTCTTGCGAGTGCGCCTGCCTATGATCCGAATATTTTTGTTTCTCCTAGCGCGAACGAACAGCGTTTGGCTTTATTGAAAGTACAGGATTCGCCGCTTCTTGATCGGAGCCTTCACGCGGCTTATCCGCCTGGGTCTGTTTTTAAACTGGTGACCGCTCTTGCGGGACTTGAAACGGGAAAAATCACTCCGCAGACTCGCTTTGTCTGCCGTGGGACATTTCGATTGGGTCCGAAAGCGAAAGTTGCGCATTGCTGGTTTGCCGAAGGTCATGGAAGCATCAACCTCTATGAGGCGCTCGAACGGTCCTGCAATGTTTATTTTTTCAATGTTGCCAAGCGCCTTTCTCCGGATGATATTGCCCGCTATGCTCATGAGCTTGGACTTGGAGAGCCGCTGAGACTTGAGATCGCCAACCTGGCGCCTGGTTTTATTCCGGATTCTGCCTGGAAAAAATCAAGGTTCAAGCAACCTTGGTATCAAGGAGAAACCATGAATATGGCTATCGGGCAGGGCTATGTCCAGGTAACGCCGTTTGAGATCTTGAGACTTACTTCGATCATCGCTAAAGATGGCCGCATCGTCGTGCCTCATTTAGTGTCCCAGGATCCAGCGATAAAAGTCGAACGGTCACATGTTGCGATTCATGAGCAGAATCTCAATGCCATCAAAAGAGGCATGTTGCAGGTTGTCGAATCGGACTACGGGACCGGACAATTAGCTCGCGTTGATTTTGATAAGTTGGCCGGGAAGACGGGGACCGCACAGGCGCCCCCTTTGAAAGCACACAGCTGGATGACCGGTTTTTTCCCTTATAAAAATCCGAAACTTGCTTTTGTGGTGTTTGTGGAGCATGGCGGTTCAGGAGGGATCACGAGCGCCCGTCTCGTCAAACAAATGCTCGAGACCTGGAAGGACCTCAATGCTACGGCGATTGCTTAAAGGGATTCATTTTCCGCTTGTTTTCTCTGTCCTGGGGTTGGCGGCGGTCGGACTTCTGTTTATCTATAGTGCTTCATTTCGGGATGCGGGGGACTATGAAGCCAAGCAGCTTTTTTGGATTATCCTTGGACTCGTGGTCTTGATCGGTGTGCCGTTTATCGGCTACCGTTCTTTTCTGAGCATTTCATTTCTTTTTTACATTTTGACGCTTATTCTTCTGGTGCTGGTTGATTTTTTTGGGAACAGGCATCTGGGTGCCCAGAGATGGCTCGAGTTTGGTCCGGTGGCTATCCAACCTTCGGAGTTTGCGAAATTAGGGGCTCTGCTTGCGGTAGTGAATTTTCTTGGTTCGCATCATCCCTGGGAAGGCCAAACTAAGACCGTCTCCATCGCAGTACTGTTACTTGCGATCCCGTTTTTTTTGATCGTGAAACAACCGGATCTTGGGACCGCGCTTCTTTTTATCCCGATGTCGATAGTGATGCTTTATCTGTGGGGTGTGAGGAAGCGGTTTTTGGTGGGTGTCTTCGGGGCTTTGGCCCTGGCAGTTCCCGTAACGTGGGGCTTTTTAAAAGGTTATCAAAAAAAGAGACTTTTGGTTTTCTTGGATCCCAATCTGGATCCGTTGGGTTCGGGTTACACAGCGCTTCAAGCAAAGATTGCAGTAGGATCCGGCGGGCTTTGGGGAAAGGGATATTTGTCGGGGACCCAATCGCAGCTGCATTTTGTGCCTGAGCATCATACAGATTTCATTTTTTGTGTGATCGGAGAGGAGTGGGGTTTTTTAGGAAGTCTTTTGGTGCTTTGCCTTTATGGGTTTCTGTTTCACTCCATTTTCTTGATTATGCAGCATACCACGGATGTCAAAGCAAAAATGCTTTGTGGGGGAGTCTTGGCGCTCTTTGCCGCCCACATTCTGATTAATGTCGGTATGACATTCGGGTTGATGCCGATCGCGGGCGTTCCGCTGCCGCTTGTCAGCTATGGGGGCTCATCCTTTCTGATGAACTGCATGGCATTAGGACTTGTGCTCAGCGTTTACCGCGAGCGGTCCATCTTTTAGGTGGCTCGAAAAATTCTTTTCGAATAAAGCAATCTCTTTTACAATAAGACTTTAAGTGAAAATCGGGCTGTCTTACTTCTATCGTGATCATGAAAACGCAAGAATGAGACAATCCGTTGGTCTTAGGATAAGAAGTTTGTGCATAATGTTACAGCGGGGTGTAGCTCAGATGGCTAGAGCGCTTGCTTTGGGAGCTAAAAAGCCCGTTTTTATATTTCATTGAAATTCCACGTTTTGCATTTCCTCTCTTACATTTACAAGAAAATCTCCTGTTGAATAAGATTCGTCAAAATGACGTTATTTTCATGCATTAAGGCACAATAGCGGCACAAAATCAGGGGGGGGGGTATCTCCCGCCATACACACTTTACCCCACCCCCGGGTATCACAGTTATTCCTCGCATTGATAATTCAGCCAATTTTTGAAACCTGATAGCTTCTGCATAAACTTGCTATATCAATGTCCTAGTATGTCCTAGGCTGTCCTATTGAAGTATGCTCGACAATCCTTTAAGCTTTGATCCTCCTTATGAAGATAAAAATTTTAGTGCTAATTTTGTTGCTCCTGCCGTTCCTCGCTCCCAATGCTCGTGCCGCCATTATTACCTTTGACGATTTGTCATTAGGTGTTTATGGAGATACTTTGACAATAGGTGATGTCACAATTAAGTCTCAAATGGGTGGCAAGCTTGCAATAACTGACCAAACAGCAGATGGGTTTGGGAATGCTCATTCATTGCCGAATAAGTTATCTGTCTTTGGTGATGAACCATTAGTGCCCAAAGAAAAAGCAAGCTTTCTAATATTTTTTGATAATCCTATCCAGTCTGTTAATTTTTGGATAACGGGTAATGGTCATGACACGAATGTAGATGCTTACAATGCAGATGGAAATCTTGTGGATTCATTTTTACAGACATACCCTATGAATGAACCAACAGCTCCAGATGGTAGACCATGGGATTATTACTACGATGGTGTGTTGAGGCTCATTACGTTAGAAGCTTCCGATATTTCAAAAGTAACCGTTCAACCTTCGGCTTATGATGGTTTCAGCATAGATGATCTTTCATATACAGCCATTCCAGAGCCATCGACCATGCTGCTGATGCTCTCTGGACTTCTTGGCTTACCATTTGTGAGGAGGAAAAAGTGAAAAAGCTATTACTCACCGCTCTCTT
>ENA-UOWG01000367-UOWG01000367.1-activated-sludge-metagenome-genome-assembly--contig:-NODE-367-length-62519-cov-6.414559_pt1 | contig 62519 bp, 52 predicted proteins | sample MGYA00238147_ERZ761563 | MGnify/ENA primary metagenome ERZ761563 (study PRJEB28884, sample SAMN05720216) | anaerobic digester metagenome | isolation source: active sludge of municipal...
CGGTCAAGTGGGCGGCGATCCGGTCCGCCTGCCCGGGGGCCAGGCGAACGAACCGCATCCGCTCCACGCCCTCCTCCACCCGGGTTCGCTTGGCGGGACCGATCCGGGCCAGCACGGCTTCCCGGTCCGGGGGTTTCAGGGCCGCCAGGACGGCGGCCAGGTCCCGGTCCGAGGCGGACAGCAGGCGGGCCTGGACCCGCTCGGCCGGGTAATCCCGGACCGCCTCGAGAAAGCGAGCCAGGGTATAGGAGATCTCGGCCATCCCTCCGCCCCTCCGAATCCGGCTACAGCGCCTTCTTGAGCTCCTCGGCCTTGTCGGTCCGCTCCCAGGCGAAACCGTCTCGGCCGAAGTGGCCGTAGGCGGCGGTGCGCTGATATATGGGCTTCTTCAGGTCCAGGGTCCGGATGATCCCCGCGGGGCTCAGGTCGAAGACCCTGCGGATCGCGTCGGAGATGACGTGCTCCGCGGCCTTTCCGGTGTCGAAGGTGTCCACCATCACGGAGACCGGGAAGGGCACCCCGATGGCGTAGGCCAGCTGGACCTCGCAGCGCTCCGCGAGGCCTGCGGCCACGACGTTCTTGGCCACGTACCGGGCCATGTAGGCCGCGGACCGGTCGACCTTGGAGGGATCCTTCCCGGAGAAGGCCCCGCCTCCGTGACGGCCCATCCCCCCGTAGGTGTCCACGATGATCTTGCGCCCCGTCAGACCCGTGTCACCCATGGGCCCGCCGATCACGAAGCGTCCCGTCGGGTTGACGTAATACTTCGTGTTACTGTCAAGCAAGCCCGTGGGTCCGAGCACGGGCTTCACGATCTCCTCGATCACCGTGTCCCGGATGGTCGCGTACTGGATATCGGGGTCGTGCTGGTGGCTCACCACCACGGCGTCCGCCCGGACAGGCTTGTGTCCATCGTACTGCAGGGTCACCTGGCTCTTGGCGTCCGGACGTAGCCAGGGGATCTCCTTGGCCTTGCGCAGGCGCGCCGCCCGTTCCAGGATGCGGTGGGCGTACATGATCGGGGCGGGCATCAGCTCCGGGGTCTCCCGGCAGGCGAAGCCGAACATCATCCCCTGGTCCCCGGCGCCCTGCTGCCCCTCGTACTCCTTGAGCCCCCGGCCGTCCACCCCCTGGTCGATGTCCGGGGACTGGGAGTGGATGGTGTTCAGGATGGCCATGGACTCGTAGTCGATCCCGTAGTCCGGGTTCGTGTAGCCGATCTCCCGGACCACGTCCCGGGCCAGGGTCTGGATGTCCACGTAGGTTTCCGTGGTGATCTCCCCGCCGATCAGGACCATGCCGGTGGTGGCGAAGCACTCGCAGGCCACGTGGCTTTCGGGATCCTCCGCGAGGCAGGCGTCCAGGACGGCGTCGGATATCTGGTCGCAAAGCTTGTCGGGGTGTCCCTCCCCGACGGACTCGGAAGTGAACAGGTAGGACTTGTCGCGCATGGAGGACTCCTTTACCGGGAACGAGGACGCTTGAGGCGGGAGGTGTATCGCGGGTTCGGATGACGGAGGGACGAAGCCACGGCGGGCCTCCTTTTTAGCGTGGATTTGTTGACCGCCCGCAATAGGGAGCAAATCGGCGGTGCGCCCCGGGCCCGACGGGCTTGCGGCGCGAAATCAAGTATCGCGAAATCGCGGCGGCGCGGCAAGGCCCCGAGGTATCGGTTTCCCGATTGAACCACGGAGACACGGAGGACACGGAGAAAAAAGGGAAGGGGAGAAGGAAAAAGAATGAAGGGAGAAGGAAGAGGGGGGCGGCTTTGTTTTTACAAACCGAACGGATTCTCGTATACTGACGCTGGATGCGGCGGCGTTTCCGGCCGCCTCGGGCCCGACGGGTGCGCCGCGCCCGCAACAATCCTTCCCGCCGGAGTCGAACATGAGCCGAAGCGAAACCTACGTCCTGGCCCTGGACCAGGGCACGACCAGTTCCCGCGCCATCGTCTTCAACCGGGGCGGGAACATCATCGGGGTCAGGCAGATTCCCTTTCCCCAGATCTACCCCAAGCCCGGCTGGGTGGAGCACGATCCGGCGGCCATCTGGGACACCCAGTACGAGGCCGCCAAGGGAGCCCTCGCGGCGGCCCAGGTTGGGCCGGACCAGATCGAGGCCGTCGGCATCACGAACCAACGGGAGACCACCCTGGTCTGGGAACGGGCCACGGGCAAGCCCGTATACAACGCCGTCGTCTGGCAGTGCCGCCGCTCCGCGGAGATCTGCAAGAGGCTCGCCGCCCGGGGCCTGGCCCCGACGGTCCGCGAGAAGACGGGTCTGGTCCTGGATCCCTATTTTTCCGGGACCAAGCTGGTCTGGATGTTCGACGAGATTCCCGGATTGCGGACCCGGGCGGAGCGGGGGGAGCTGGCCTTCGGGACCGTGGACTCCTGGCTCATCTACAACCTGACCGGACGGCATGCCACGGACGCCACGAACGCCAGCCGCACCCTCCTCTTCAACATCCACACGGGGCGCTGGGACGAGGAGCTCCTGGCGGAGCTCAAGATCCCGGCCTCCATCCTGCCCGAGGTCCTCCCGAGCTCCGCCGAGTTCGGGAAGACGAGGCGGGAGCTCTTCGGACGGGAGATCCCGGTGACCGGCTGCGCGGGGGACCAGCAGGCCGCCCTCTTCGGGCACGCCTGCTTCGAGCCGGGATCGGCCAAGAACACCTACGGCACGGGCTGCTTCACCCTCATGAACACGGGCTCCCAGCCCGTGGCCTCCAAGCACAACCTCCTGACCACAGTGGCCTGGGACCTCGGGAAGGGCTTCACCTACGCCTTGGAGGGCTCGGTCTTCATCGCCGGGGCGGTGATCCAGTGGCTCCGGGACGAGCTGGGCCTGATCTCCGACGCCGCCGAGAGCGAGGCCCTGGCCGCGTCCGTGCCGGACACGGGGGGCGTCTACATCGTGCCGGCCTTCGTGGGCATGGGCGCCCCCTACTGGGACCCCGATGTCCGCGGCACGATCGTGGGGATCACCCGAGGAACGAACCGGGCCCGCCTGGTCCGGGCGGCCCTGGAGTCCGTGGCCTTCCAGTCCCGGGACCTTCTGCGGTCCATGGAGAACGACTTCGGTTCCGCCCTGCCCTATATCAAGGCGGACGGGGGGGCCGCGGCCAACTCCTTCCTGATGCAATTCCAGGCGGACGTCCTGGACCGCCCGGTGATACTGCCGGAGGTGAACGAGGTGACCGCCCTGGGTGCGGCCTACCTGGCGGGTCTCAAGACGGGGTACTGGACCGACGTAAAGGAAGTGGAGCGGAACTGGAAGCGCCGCCGGGAATTCCGTCCCGAGATGGCCGGGGAAACCCGGAACCGCCTGCTGTCCGGCTGGGACAAGGCGGTGGGATCCGCCCGGTCCTTCCGGTGAGCGCCTGCGACCCGGCCGTCTGACCCGTGGCCAACCAGATTCTCCTCGGCCTTGTCGTGACCCTGGCCTTCGTCGTGAAGCGGCTGACTGGTTTTGGGAATACGCTCATAACGAACACATTCTTTCTCTTCTTCACGGAGCTTCGCTTCGCGGCCCCCGCGGAGCTCCTGACGAACGTCCCCATGAACCTGGCGATGGCCTGGAAGGCCCGGCGCCTGGTGGACGTGAAGTTCGTGCTCGTGCTCTTCGCCTTCGTGCTTGCAGGAATCCTGGGGGGCGCCCTGATCCTGGACGGTATCCGGGGACGCCCGCTCAAGGTGCTCCTGGGGCTCTTCGTAGCCGCGGATTCCCTGATCGTCCTGGTCCGGGGACGGGCGCCCTCGGTGGAGACGACGGAACCGGAAGAGCGGGCACGGAGGGCCCCGGTCCGGGGCCCCGGGGACGCCCTCCGGCTGACCGCCTCGGGGCTGTCCCTCGGCCTCTTCGGCGTGGGGGCGGTCCTGGCGGCCTTCCTGGCCCGGCGATTCCGGGATCGGGATGCCCTCCGGGGTACCCTGTGCGCGGTGTTTTTCCTGGACAACGTCTGCCGTTTCGGGGCCTACGCGGCTCTAGGCCTGTACGGCCGCGAAACCTTCCGGGCCGCCCTGGGGCTGTACCCCTTCGTCGCGGCGGGGTTCCTGCTCGGCCAGGTCCTGGACGGCCGGATACCCGAACGCGTCCTGTTCATCGGGACCCGGATCCTCCTGATCGGAAGCGGGGCGGCCCTGGCGGCCGCGAACCTGGGAGGCTGAGGGCCGCCCCTCAGGCCGGTCTTCCGGCGGCCGGACCTTCGATGTACACTGGAAGACCGAGGAGAATCGACATGAGCGAAACCTACGAAACCGGACGAAATTTTCTTCGCTCCAACTGGAGCCTGATCGAGGATCCCTGGAAGTCGGACCAGTCCAAGGGCGTGCCCGCCCCCGCCCAGGAGGAAGGCCCGAGGGAGGGCGAGCGGATCCTCCCCCTCGTTCCGGCCTCGGAGTTCAAGCCCCGGGGCGGATCCCTGCTGGACCTCCTTCGGACCCGGAAGAGCCGCCGCAAGTACACGGACGGATACCTGACCCGGGAGGAGTTCTCCTTCCTATGCTGGGCCGCCGCGGGGATCAAGGACCACAGGCCCAAGTTCTCCTTCCGTACCTACCCCTCCGGCGGGGCCCGGCACCCCTTCGACCTCTTCGCCTTCGCCGCCCGGGTCGAGGGGGTCGAGCCCGGGCTCTACCGCTACCTCCCGGTGGAGCACGCCCTGGCCCTGGTGCGCCTCGGGGACGACTCCCATGCCCTCGGGGAGGCCCTCTGCGGCCAGGACTGGAACCCCGCGGCCGTCCTGGTCTGGGCCGCCGTGCCGTACCGTACGGAATGGCGCTACGGCCCGGTGTCCCACAAGATCATCGCCCTGGACGCGGGCCACGCCTGCCAGAACGTCTACCTGGCCTGCGAGGCCGTCGGGGCGGGGACCTGCGCCATCGGAGCCTACGACCAGGAGAAGCTGGACGCCTACCTGGGGCTGGACGGCAGGGACCGGTTCGCCCTGTACGCCGCGCCGATCGGACGGTTTTCCTCGGAATAGCCTCATACGAAGGAGAAACGGATGAAGTCGATCACCGCGAAGATCATCCTGCTGGCCGCGGGGGCCGCCCTGGTCGTGACGATCGGGCTTTCCGCCGTTTTCGGGTACCTCTTCGTCTCCGCCTCGAACGACCAGATCTCGGCCCTGGAAGCCACCCTCCGGGAGGACTACGACCGGCTCATCAAGTCCCAGGTGGAGTCCGCGGTCTCCCTGGTCGAACGCATCGGGAAGATGCGGAACGCCGGCGAGCTCGGCCCCGAGGCCGCGGAGAAGCTGGCCCGAGACCTCCTGCGGGACCTCCGGTACGGAAAGGACGGCTACTTCTGGGCGGACACCCCGGAGGGGGTGAACAAAGTCCTCCTGGGGAACGCCTCGGAGGGGACGAACCGGTACAACCTGAAGGACGCCAAGGGCTTCGAGCTCGTGAAGGCCATCATCGGGGCGGCCCTGGCCGGCGGGGGATATACGGACTACTGGTTCCCCCGGCCCGGGGAGACGGAGGCAAATTTGAAGCGGGGCTACAGCATGCTGGCCCCCTCCTTCAACTGGGTCGTGGGTTCGGGCAATTACATCGACGACATCGAGAAGGTCGTCGGCCAGAAGCGGGCGGAGGCGGACGCCCGGCTCCGGGCCGCCGTGGGAGCCCTGGTGCCCCTGGCCGCCCTGCTCGCGGCGGTCATGGTCGTCCTGGCCGTCGTGGTCGGGCGGCGCATCTCCGCACCCCTTTCCTACGCGGTGGAGCGCGTCCGCCGAATCTCCGAGGGGGACTTGACCGGGGACTTCGACCCGGGCTTCCTGGCCCGGCCGGACGAGGCGGGTCGGATCGTCCGAGGGCTCTCGGCCATGCGGGACGACCTGTCCCGACTGATAGGCCAGGCCGCCCAGGCCTCCCGGCGGGTGGCCCTGGGGAGCGGGCAGTTCCGGGAAGCCTCGAACGGGATCTCCGACGGAGCCAGCCGGCAGGCCGCGGGGGCCCAGGAGGTTTCCGCCTCCGTGGAGGAGCTCTCCGCCACGGCCCGGCGCAACGCGGAGAACGCCCGGGAAACCGCCGGCATCGCCTCGGAGGCCGCCCGGGAGGCCGCGGAGAGCGAGGATTCCTTCCGGGGAGCCGCCCAGGCCCTGCGCTCCATCGCGGACCGGATCGGGGTTATCGAGGAGATCGCCCGGCAGACGAACCTCCTGGCCCTGAACGCCGCCATCGAGGCCGCCCGGGCCGGAGAGAGCGGCAAGGGCTTTGCGGTGGTGGCCGGGGAGGTTCGGAAGCTGGCGGAACGGAGCGGAAAGGCCGCGGAAGAGATCCGCGGAATTTCCGCGGACACCCAGAAGCAGTCGGACCGGGCCCTGGAATCCCTGGGGCGCCTGGTGCCCGCCATCCGCCGGACCTCTACCCTGGTGGAGGAGATCGGGGCGGCCAGCCGGGAGCAGGAGATCGGAACGGAGCAGATCTCCAAGGCGGTGCTGGCCCTGGACGAGGTGGTCCAGCAGAACGCCGCCGCCGCCGAGGAGCTCGCGGCCTCGGCCGCCTCCCTTTCGGAGGAATCTGTCCGTCTGGAGAAGGCGGTATCATCGTTCAAGACCGAGGACAGGGCGCTCGCCCTGCCCGGAACGGAGGATCCGGAATGAACGCGGCCATCGAAACGATCGCCCTGGACTACGGGGAGGGGAAGAACAACATCATCGTGGGGCAGTCCCACTTCATCAAGACCGTGGAGGACCTCGGGGAGATCCTGGCCGCGGTACCCGGGGCGAAATGGGGCCTGGCCTTCAACGAGGCCTCGGGGCCCTGCCTGGTCCGGACCGAGGGGAACGATCCCTCCCTGGTCGAGACCGCCGCGGCCTGCGCCAAGGCCGTCGGGGCGGGCCACACCTTCTACGTCGTCCTGGGGCCGGGGACCTTCCCCCTCCACGCCCTGGACCGGATCAAGTCCTGCCCGGAGGTCTGCCGGGTCTTCTGCGCCACCGGCAATCCTCTCCAGGTCCTCGTGGCCCGCACCCCCCAGGGGGCGGGGATCGTCGGGGTCGTGGACGGGTCCTCCCCCAAGGGCGTCGAGGGCGAGGCGGACAAGTCGGATCGGAAGTCCTTGCTCCGGAGGTTCGGCTACAAGTTCGCGTGACGTTTACCAGAGGTTCAGCACGTCCTCCGCGAAGCCCGGGAAGTCCTTCACCTTGATCTTGGTCCCGTCGTCGGAGATTGCGGTTCCCGTGAAGCTCCCGAAGACCTGGTGCTGGACCGAGCGGATCACCCCCAGGTTCGTCTCCGAGGCCCGATCCACCGCGGGCTCGAAGTCCATCTCGAAGCGGCCGTCGGAGCTGGTGAAGCGCCAGGGCTTCAGGTAGTCCGAGGTGTCGATCCGGAACTCCACCTCCGCCAGCTTGTGGATCCGTCCGTCCAGGATCAGGGCGTTCTCGCTGGCGGGGCTCCGGTCCGAGAATCCGTAGCCTATGTTCCAGCCGAAGGGCCGGCCGTCCAGATGGCCGGAGGCCGAGCCCCAGTACCACCGGTTGCGGTAGGTCCAGCGTCCCCTCCCCCAGTCCAGGGCCCCGAAATCCCGGGCGGGATCGAACTCGTAGCGACGGTCCCCGACCGTGAACCACCCGGAGGCGGGCATGCAGTTGATCTTCCGGTTGTAGTAGAAGGCCCTCCGGTTCTCCGCCCAGGAGGTGGCGATGTTCATGCTCTCCAGGCCGTCGGGCTGGGACAGGGTCACGCTTCCCGTGAGACCCTCGTCCCCCTGGGCGTTCCGGATCCCGGGGGCCGCGAAGGTCAGGATCCGCTTGCCCGGGAGGTACTCGAAATCCAGGGCCAGCTTGGAATCCGCGAAGGCGACGTGCCCGGCGTCGCTGTCGGGTCCCAGTCCGGTGCGACCCATGGGCAAGACCGAGAGGGTATCGACCTGGCATACATGGCGGCGCTCGAATTCCAGGAAGCAGACGGCGCAGAGCCCCGCGTAGCCCAGGTCGGAGAGGGTCAGGGTGATCCCGAATTTCCCGTCCCGGGAGAGGACGGAGTAGTAATCCCACTCCTTGATCCGCCACCAGGGAGCCTTGATCCGGGACCGGTCGTAGCGCCAGAACGGTTTCCGGGCCCAGCCTTCCTTCGTGATCCGTCCGTCCGGATCCAGCAGTTCCCTCGGTTCGGTGATCTCGACGTTCAACGGTGCCTCCCTCTCACGGGCAGAAGCCGCGGTAGCGCATGTACAGGAACAGGGTGGCGGTCATGAGGGCGTGGCCGTAGTCCTCCGCGCCCACCAGGTCGATGGCCTCGTGTTCGGGCACCAGGAGCACCTCGATGTCCTCATGCTCGTCCAGGGCCTGGGGACGTTCCAGAATGCAGCCCTCGGCGATGAAGGCGTGGAAGGTGTTCGTCATGAAGGCGGGGTTGGGGGACAGAAGCCCCAGGGGAACGACGAGATCCGCCCGGTACCCGGTCTCTTCCAGGAGTTCCCGGGCCACGGCCTGGGCGGGATCCTCCCCCTGGTCCACGATGCCCCCCGGAAACTCCACGGAGAGCCTTCCCGTCCCGTGCCGGAATTGCCGGATCATCACGAACTTGCGGCCCTCGGGAGTGTCGACCACGGGGATGACCCCCGCCCAGTCCGGGGCGTTCACCAGGAAGAAGGTTCCCCGCTTGCCGTCCGGGCAGGCCCGGTCGCTGGAGGAGACGTCGAAGATCCGGCAGTCCGCGATCCTGCCGGAACCCAGTTCCTTCCAATCCGAGGGCTTGGCCATGGACAAAGGGTAGCGTATCGGTCCGCTTGTCGCAAGCGGAAGGTCCGGTATCAGTCCGAGGTCATGATCCGGAGGATCACCTTGTCCGTCTCCCGCATACCCTCCCGGCCGAGGGTTCCGATGTTCTCGATGGTCCGCTCCACGTCCTCGGAGACGAGGCCCTCCCCGTCCGCGAAAGCCCTGCCCTCGAAGGCCAGGTCCTGGGCCAGGACGGCGGCCTCCACGGCCGTGGCGATCTTGGCGGCGCAGGAGGGCTTGGCCCCGTCGCAGACGATGCCCCCCACGTTGCCCAGGGTGTTCGCGATGGTATCGCAGATCTCGCGATAGCCCCCGCACCGGAGGAAGGCGATCCCCGCCCCGCTCCCGCAGGCGGCGCTGACGGCCCCGCAGTAGGCGGAGAGCTTCCCGATCCGGATCTTCTGCCGGATGGCCACCAGGTTGGACAGGGCCAGGGCCCGGATCAACCGTTCCCTCGGAACCCCGAGTTCTAGGGCGTATTCCACGACCGGCAGGCTGACGGTCATCCCCTGGTTTCCGCTGCCGGAATTGATCACCACCGGTAGGGAGCAGCCGCTCATCCGCGCGTCGCTCCCCGCGGCGGGGCGGGCGGCCGCCCGGACCCGCACGTCGGTGCCCCGGGTCTTGAGCAGGGTCTTGCCGACCTGGGCGCCCCAGGCATGGTTCAGTCCCTCGTCGGAAATGGCCCGGTTCATCTCGATCTGGTCCGCCAGGACCCGTTCCACGTCCGACAGGTCCGCCGTCTCGGCGTACTCCAGGATGTCCCGGATGTTGAGCAATCCCGCGCCCGAGGCCAGGGCGCCCCCCTCGACGCGGGGGCCCGCGGTCGCGTCGCCCCGGGATTCCGGCTTCCTTCCGGCTTCGGGCGCGGCGACGGAATGCCGCACGGATTCGCCGTTCCGGGAGGCTAGGGTGATGTTCGTGTGGGAGCCCTCGATGCGGACCACGGCCGTATCGTCCCCGTCGAAGGCTTCGGCCTCGATGAAGAGGTTTTCCACCCCCTCCGCCAGGCTTACCTCGCAGTATCCCCCGGCCAGGAGTCGTCGTACTTCCTCGAGCTGGTCCGGACGCACCCCCTCCAGGACCTCCAGGCGCCGGGAGGCGTCCCCGCCTACGACCCCGGCCACGGCGGCCGCCGCGATGCCCTTGAGGCCTCCGGTGTTGGGCACCCGGACGCCCTTCACGTTCTTGACGATATTCCCGGAGCAGCGTACGCACAGGCCCTCCGGCATACGGCCCAGGATCTCCCGGGCCCGGGCCGCGGCGTAGGCCACGGCGATGGGCTCCGTGCAGCCCAGGGCAGGCACCAGTTCCTCGTTCAGGATGGCCGAATAGGCCGAGCGTATGTTTTCCGATACCATGGCGCGCTCCTGCCGGGCCGCTTCGAGTCTCCCGAAGGCCCCGACGGGAGTATGTCACCGGAACGGCGGGGGGGCAACCCGGTATCGGCGACGGAACGGAACCCGATTCCCGGCCCGGCGATGTGGAAGTCCGTGCCGTGGTCCATGGCCGCCCGGGGAGGCGGCCGCCGTCGGAGGATTGCCCGGGGCGGGGACGATACGAGATCCGGGAATCAGAAGCCCAGGCTTTCCCCCACGACGACGACGACGGCCCGGCCGGGCTGCACCTCCCGCCGAATCAGGAGGATCTTCGAAGGATAGGAGTGGAAACTGTCCGGGAGTCCGTACGCCGCCCGGGCCCTCGCGCTCTCCCGGGGCAGTACGTAGTCCTCCACGCGGCGGATTCCTTCCTCCAGGTCCCTCACGATCTTGTTCGCCCCCACGACCCAGATCACCTTCGCGGACCCGTAGGCGTATGCGGGGAGCTGGCTCCCGGTCAGGGAGGCGATCACCAGGTGCCCCTCCTCGGTGAGGGCGTGGACCGACCCGACCGCCACGTCCGGAGCCGCCCCGTACTTCCGCATCTCCCGTCCGCGGGTCTTCGGGTCCATGGAGGAGAGCCGGGGTTTGACGGCGTCGAAGCGTCCCCCCTCGTTGAGGGCCTTCCCGAGGCCGATGGAGTCGACCGTCACGGAGGTCATCGTCATCACTTCCGCTCCGGCGGGGATCAATTCCAACACCGTATCCTTCGCCGCGGCGGCGTCCCGGGCGAACACCGCGTCGATGCCGTTGGCCCGAAGGGCCGCCATAGCCTTTTCGATCCGCTCCCGGGGGGCGGCCGCGCTGAAATCGTTCATCGGGTACTCCTTCCTGCCGAATGTGGCTTCTCTTATCGTAGCATGTTACGAATAATAAGTTAATAATTATATTGAGCCGAGTAAAGGAAAATGCTACTATCTAGGTATGGATCAAGAAGAGCGAGAGAAGCTGTGTCCCCGGGTGCAGGCGGCCTTCGAGCTCCTGGGAAGGAAATGGACCGGACTCATCCTGCACCAGCTTCTGGAGGGGGAGTGTTCCTTCTCCGACCTGGAGCGGACGGTGCCCTCCCTCTCCTCCCGCATGCTGGCCCTGCGCATCAAGGAACTGGAGGCCGCAGGCCTGGTCCACCGCACGGTCGTGGGGGGCCCTCCGATCCGTGTGTCCTATCGCCTGACGGAAAAAGGCCTCGCCCTGGAACCCGCCATGCGGGGCATCGAGGAGTGGGCGCAGGCCTGGACCTAGCGCTCGGGATCCGCCGGGAGGCCCGGAGCCCTCCGCGGGGCTTACCGCGCCCTGCAGGCGGCCAGGTTCCGCTCGACGTACTTGAGGTGGAAGGCCCCGTGGCCGCAGTAGAGCTCCAGGAGCTGGGCCAGGTCCATCCGCCCCCTCTCGGGATGGATGACGTGGAACTCGGACCAGTCCCCGTCCAGGGCTCCGCGGCAGGTCCGCCCGATCAGGGCCCGGACCCGTTCGGCCTCCGCCAGGCACCCGATCCCGTCCAGGTCCCCGTACCGCAGCCGGGACCGCCAGGCCTCCTGGTTCCAGACCGGGATGGTGACGCCCGGCTCCGCGATGGAGGCGCGGATGCGGTACCAGCAGATCAGGTCCGCTTCCAGGAGGTGAACGAGGTGCTCGTTGATGGACCACGCCTCGGGCAGGTCCGGCTGGAATGAAAGTTCCTTGGCGGAGAGGTCCTTCACAAGGTGCCGTATGGGCTCGAAGGCCGTCTCGTACCGTACGATCAAGGCCTCTTTCTCGTTCCTGTCCATCGTTTCCTCCCTCTGCGGCCCACCGCTTCGATGAACGATACACGAGTGTGTTTCGGGAATCAACCACGGAGTACACGGAGTACACGGAGAAAGATCGAGGAGAAGAAACGACAGGATGACAGGATTTGGAAAGGATCACAGGATAAAACCATTCTTACAAATATCTTATCCTGTCAATCCGCTTTTATCCTGTTATCCTGTCGCTCTTAAGCGGGACCCTCCGTGTCCTCCGTGATTCTTTCCAATAACCTCAATTGGATTTATCGTGGACGCCCCGGACCGCGCGGCCCGAGGGATCCGCCAGCTTGGCCCACTCGGCGTCCCAGCGGATGGCGGTGGGGGTGGAGCAGGCGATGGAGGGCCCGTCGGGGACCAGGTCCACCGCCGAGGGGTTCTTGAAGTGCTCCTCGAAGATGGACCGGAACCAGTACGCCTCCTTGGTCGGGGGCGTCTTGACCGGGAAGCGGTGCCGGGCGTTGGCCATGGCGGAGTCGGAGACCTCCTTTTCCGCGTGGGCCTTGATGGAGTCGATCCAGGAGTACCCCACCCCGTCGGAGAACTGTTCCTTCTGCCTCCACAGGACCTCGTCGGGCACCCACCCGTCGAAGGCTTTGCGCAGGATGTACTTCTCCATGCGGCCCTCGTCCTTGCGGATCATCTTGTGCTTGGGGTCGATGTTCATGGCCGTGTCCAGGAACTCGGGGTCCAGGAAGGGCACCCGGGCCTCGACCCCCCAGGCGGTCATGGCCTTGTTGGCCCGGAGGCAGTCGTACAGGTGCAGCAGGGAAAGCTTGCGCACCAACTCCTCGTGGAACTCCACGGGGTTGGGGGCCTTGTGGAAGTAGAGGTAACCGCCGAAGATCTCGTCGGACCCCTCCCCCGAAAGGACCATCTTGATCCCCATGGACTTGATCACCCGGGACATGAGGTACATGGGCGTGCCCGCCCGGATGGTGGTGACGTCGAAGGTCTCCAGGTGGTAGATGACGTCGGGGATGGCGTCCAGGGCTTCCTGGACGGTGAACTCGATCTCGTGGTGTTGGCTGCCGATGAACTCGGCCACCTTGCGGGCGTATTTCGTGTCCGGGGCGCCCGGGAGGCCCACGGAAAAGGAGTGCATCCGGGGCCACCAGGCCCGCTCGGTGTCCCCGCTTTCCACGCGCTTTTCGGAGAACTTCGCGGCGATGGCGGCGATGATGGAGGAGTCCACTCCGCCGGAGATCAAAAGGCCGTAGGGCACGTCGCACATGAGCTGGCGCTTGACCGCCGAGCACAGGGCGTCCCGGAGGGCTTCCAGGTCCGCCTCCCCGTCGGGGATCCTCCCGGGAGCGGCCCAGGCGGGCTCGTACCACTTCACCAGCCTGCCCTCGGAGCCCTTGTAGTAGTGTCCCGGCGGGAAGACCTCCACCTTGGGACAGACGTCGTAGAGGGCCTTCATCTCCGAGGCCACGAAGAGGTTGCCCTCCCCGTCCCGACCCCAGTACAGGGGGTTGATGCCGATGTGGTCCCGGGCGATGAAGAAGTCCCCGTCCCGGGGATCGTAGATCACGAAGGCGAAGATCCCGTTCATGAGCTTGACGAAGTCGGGACCGAGTTCGTCGTAGAGGTAGAGGATGGGCTCGCAGTCCGAGGCCGTCTGGAACTCGTGGGCTTTTTTGAGGTACCGGGCCCGGAGCTCCAGGTGGTTGTAGATCTCCCCGTTCACGGAAAGTACGCGGCCCGTGCCCTTGTCCACCAGGGGCTGGGCACCGTGGGTGACGTCCACGATGGCCAGGCGCTCGTGGCAGATCACCGCACGCTTGTCCGAGTAGACCCCGCTCCAGTCCGGGCCGCGGTGGCGGATGCGCTTGACCCGGTTGATGGCGAGCTTCCGGAGCTCGACCGGGTTACCCTTGATATCCAGGACCGTGAAGATTCCGCACATGGCACTCTCCGAAACAGGAAGACTGGTGCGGGATTATCCAATAAAACGGCCGTGCGGGACAAGGGCTTGTTTCTGTAAAAAGATACATTTTTCCGAAATCGGCCCTATCCTGCCTCAGGATCCGGGGCGCCGGGACCTTTCGGGGTATCCAGGGGAAAGTCGACCCGGAACCGGGCGCCGCCGTCGTTCTCCCAGGTGAGGGTTCCTCTCAGCTGGGAGGTCAGGGCCAGGACGAGTTGGAGGCCGAGGCGTCGGGACCCCGCGGGATCGAAGCCCGGGGGCAGACCGGGACCGTTGTCGGAAACGGTAAGGCAGGCCGTTCCGTCCTTATGGGCCAGGACCACGGAGACCGCGGCGGGACCCCGTCCGGAGGCGTGCTTGAAGGCGTTCGTTACGAGCTCGGCCGTGATCAACCCGAAGGGGATGGCCGATTCCAGGGGACAACGTACGGTCTCGCAGGTTAAAGAGACCTGGAGGGGGTTTTTCCCGGCATAGCTGCTCCTCAGAAGATCGAGCAGGCGGCCGCAGTACTCGCCCAGGTCGATGTCCGTCAGATTTTCGGATCCGTAGAGCATCTCGTGCACCATGGACATGGCGGAGATCCGGGATTCCAGTCCCTTCAAGGACGCCTCGCCGTCCTCCGAACTGGCGCCCTCCTGAAGGCGGATCAGGCTCAGGGTCATCTGGAGATTGTTCTTGACGCGATGGTGGATTTCCTTGAGCAGGACGCTCTTCTCGTCCAGAAGACGGCTCAGGCGGAGGGCTTCCTCCTCCTTTTCCGCGTCCCGCCTCTGGACCGATTCCGCCATGCCGTCCAGGGCCGCCGAGATCCGCCCGAGATCCGACGAATCTCCCTCCAGACGGACCCGGGCTCCGAGGTCCCCTCCCCGGATCCGGTCCACCGCCGACCCGATCCGGGAAAGCCTCCGGCCGAAGAGGATTTCGGAGAGTATCCCGGCCAGGGCCAAAGCCAGGATCGCCGCCCCGGCCATGGCCAGGAGGTTTCGTCGGGTGATGGTGCGGCTTGCTCTCAGGATCTTTTCCCGGGGTACCGCGTAGACCACGGTGATGTAGGGCGCCGGGTCCCCTTCCAGCCGGAGCTTCCGGTACCCGAAGAAGCGGACGACTCCGTCGGAGCTGGTATCCAGGAAGGTCCCCGCGTCGTCCCCCCGCTGGATGCGAAGCCAGACTTCCTCCTTGATGGGTTTCCCGACGGGATTGGCGTCCCGGGGAGGATAGAAAAAAAGGCGTATCCCGTTCCGGTCCACGATGCCCAGGAAGGAGTCCGGATCGAGTTTGAAGGTCTCGAAGAGGACGGCATAGGCGGAGAGCTTGTATAAGGCGTTGATCGTCGCGTAGGGTCGGCCGGACTCGTCCGGGATGGGGAAGGAGTAGGAAAAGGAGGGCTCCGACTGGACCAGGCCGAGGATATACTCCCCGGTACTGAAGCGGCCGGACGTGAGGGCCCGGTGTACGTGGGGGCGGATCGACAGGTCCGTACCCCGGGCCAGGAGGGAGGAGGCCGTGACCCGGCCGGCACCGTCGGTCAGGCTGAGGTTCAGGTATTCGGGGTTGCCGCTGTGGACGGCTTGCAGGGTCCGCTCCGCGATGTCGTCGTTCCGGGACCGGAACGACGGAAGGGCCGCCAGGACGGCCAGCATCTGTCGGGTGGACTCGGTAATCCGGGTTTGAATGTCTCCGAAGGCCGCGGCTTGCCGCAGGGCTTCCGCGGCCGCCTGCTCCTCCATGTGCCGGGCGTGCTCGGCTCCGGTCACGGCGATGATGTGGAAGGCCGGGGCCAGGGCGGCCACCAGGATCAGAAGGAGGGCACTCCGGATGGAGATCGCGGGAAACCAGGATTTTCGGCTCGTAGTTCGCTCCGTTTTCGGATTTCGTTCCTTCGTATAGTATCCCGCATCCGAACCGGCGGGCAAGGATTTTATCCCGAACGAGGGCCGCGAACCGCCGGCGCGGGCTATTCCGGGCGGCGGGCCCGTTTGCCCACGGCATAGGCCCGGCGGTAGAGCGCCCTGTCGTAGCGGACGTTCATGCCCCGGAGGGATTCCTCCTCGGCGCGGATTCGTTCCAGGACGGTCTCCAGCTTGTCGTACGCGCCGGTCCGCTCCAGGAACTCCAGGTACAGGCAGTCAATCTCCCGGTCGTTCACCAGGGTGCAGAAACGCTCGAACCCGGCGGCCGCGGCTTCCGGGGTGGCGGTGCGCTCCAGGATGCGGAGATGCAGGAGGTTCCAGGGCTTCTGCTCGAAGGTTCCGTCGGGCTTCCGGGGCAGTCGGCCGAGGTAACCCGAGGCGCGCTCGAAGTCCCCCGCCTCGAAGGCGGCCGCGGCCGCCTTGTAGAGGATGGCCGGGTTGTTCCGGGCCAGCCCCCCAAGGCAGGCTTCATACTCCGCCAGGGCTTCCTCCCGGGCCCCCGCCTCGGCCAGGGCGTCCGCGTATTCGATCCGGTTCTCCACGGTCGGGGAGAAGCTCGCCTTGTTCCGCAGGTCCCGAAGCTTCTTTGCCGGGACGAAGACCCGATCCACGGCGGTCTGCGCGACGACAAGGTGCCGCCGCAGCCGCAGGCCCGGAAGGATCTCGACGATCAGGTACGCCAGTCCTCCGACGTAGGGCAGGAAGAGGACGATCCAGATCCAGTAGTATGCCCGGCCCGTCCGCATGGCGTGCACGATGCACAGGAGCTGCAGGGCGTAGGGAAGGGCGAGCAGTACGTACCGCGCCATGGGCTATCTCTCCAACTTTCGGTATACATACCTATGCGGCCGCGCCGGGCCGCGGGCCCGGCGGTTCGGTTCGCGCGAGACGCGAACCGTCCGCCAACAAACCGCCGACCGGCCGATCATCTCTCCAACTTTCGATAAACGTATCTATGTGGCCGGTCCGCGGAGGCGCCGAGCTTCTCACGGCGGTACTCGGCGTACTCGGTCCAGTTGCCGTCGTACCAGACCACCTCCCCGTCCTCGAAGGCCAGGATGTGGGTGGCCACCCGGTCCAGGAACCACCGGTCGTGGCTGACCACCAGGGCGCAGCCCGCGAAGGAATCCAGAGCCTCCTCCAGGGCGCGCAGGGTGTTCACGTCCAGGTCGTTCGTCGGCTCGTCCAGCAGGAGGACGTTCGCGGCGGTCTGGACCATCAGGGCCAGGTTCAGGCGATTCCGCTCGCCCCCGGACAGGACCCCGACCTTCCTCTGCTGGTCCGCCCCGGAGAAGTTGAACCAGGAGCAGAAGGCCCGGGAGTTGATCTCCCGGGTTCCCCCCAGCTTGACGATGTCCAGGCCCCCGGAGAGCTGTTCCCAGACGGACTTGTCCGGATCCAGGTTCCCCCGCATCTGATCCGCATAGGCCAGCTTTACGGTCTCCCCCAGCCGCAGGGTCCCGGAGTCGGGTTTCTCCTCCCCCGTGATCAGCCGGAGCAGGGTGGTTTTACCCGCCCCGTTGGGCCCCACGATGCCCACCACGGCCCCCGGGGGTACCTCGAACTCGAGTCCCTGGAAGAGGACCTTGTCCCCGTAGGACTTCGAAAGCCCCTTGGCCTCGATCACCACGGATCCCAGCCGGGGACCCGCGGGCAGGAAGATCCTGGTTTCCTTGATCTTCTCCCGGCCGTCCTCGGCCAGGAGCTTCTCGTACTGGGAGATGCGGGCCTTGCTCTTGGCGTGCCGTCCCTTGGGGCTCATGCCGATCCACTCGAGTTCCCGGGCCAGGGTCCGGGCCCGCTCGCTCTCGCCCTTCTCCTCCTGCTCCAGCCGCTGGCGCTTCTGGTCCAGCCAGCTCGAGTAGTTGCCCTTCCAGGGGATGCCCTCCCCCCGGTCCAGCTCCAGGATCCAACCGGCCACGTTGTCCAGGAAGTACCGGTCATGGGTCACTGCGATGACGGTGCCCGCGTACTCCCGGAGGTGGCGCTCCAGCCAAGCCACGGTCTCCGCGTCCAGGTGGTTCGTGGGCTCGTCCAGAAGGAGGATGTCCGGCTTTCGCAGGAGGAGGCGGCAGAGGGCTACCCGGCGGCGCTCTCCCCCGGACAGGACGTCCACGACCTGGTCTCCCGGAGGACAGCGCAGGGCTTCCATGGCGAACTCCAGGCGGGAGTCCAGGTCCCAGGCGTCCGCGGCGTCCAGTTTTTCCTGGAGGGCGGCCTGCCGGGTCGCGAGCTTGTCGAAGTCCGCGTCGGGATCCCCGAAAGCCTCGTTCACCTCGTCGAATTCTTTCAGGAGGTCCACGATCTCCTGGACCCCCTCGCTGACGATCTCCTTGACGGTCCTGCCGGTCTGGAGCTTGGGCTCCTGCTCCAGGAAACCGATGGTGTAGCCCGGGGAGACGGAGGTCTCCCCGGCGAATTCGGTGTCGACCCCCGCCAGGATCCGGAGCAGGCTCGATTTGCCCGAGCCGTTGAGGCCGATGACGCCGATCTTGGCGCCGTAGAAGTAGGAGAGACTGATGTCCTTGAGGACCTGCTTGGTGCCGTGTCGCTTGGAGACGCGGTACATGGAATAGATGATCTTCTTGTCGTCGACGGTTGCCATGCCGAAAGGATACACCGCCGGGGGCGGGGCTGTGTAGGGTAGGCACGGACGGGATCACGAAGGGGGCTTGGTATAGATAATTCATTATTCATTAAATAAATATTTATATAAAATATTTGACAGCAGGATAAATCCTGCCTAGAGTTGAAGGTGGATCGAGTTCTTCCTCGGCTCCGCATCGTCAACGCCCGATCCGTAGGACATGGGACCGCACCGCACGGCCGGTCGGTTCCCTTCGTGAAGGATGACGGCGGCCCCCGAGCAGGTTCTTTCGGGCTGTCGGCTCCGCGGCAATACGGTAAAAAGGAGCCCGCCATGACCCTTATCAAGCACGTACTCCGGAACAAGATGACCCTCCCCGTGACCGTGGCGCCCGGCGATACGGTGTACTCGGCCCTGGAAGCCATGGCCAAGCACAACATCGGCGCCGTACTCGTCATGGACGGCAAGCGCCTGGTCGGAATCCTTTCGGAACGGGACTACGCGCGGAAGGTCGTTCTGAAGGGAAAACTCTCCAAGGACACCCTGGTGCGGGAGATCATGAGCGAGAAGGTCCACTTCGCCACGCCCGACCAGTCCGTGGACGAGTGCCTGGCCCGTATGACCCATGCCCGGTTCCGGCACATGCCGGTCCTGGACGGGGAGAAGAACGTGATCGGCATCGTCTCCATCGGGGACCTGGTGAAGGAGAAGATCGCGGAGCAGGAATTGGTGATCGACCAGCTCCAGCAGTACATCACCGCGGGCTGAGGGCCTGCCCGGCGCGGCGGTCCGTCAGCCCGGGCCGCCGCGCCGGTGCCCGATACCCGGGCGCCTCGAAACCTTCCTACTTCGCCCCGGCCAGGACGACGGCCAGGTCCTCTCCCCGCAGTATCCGAATATCCAGTTCCGCCAGGACCAGATCCACCTCGGTCCGGAGCACGTCCGAGACGGCACGGTCCCAGTCCGTCCGGGCCGCATCGGCCTCGTCCGCGGGGACCGTGCCCGCCGCGGCCAGGTCCCGCAGGCGCTCCCACTTGCGCCGGGAGAGGTCCGCGATCCGTTTCTGGATCTCCACCCGGTCCGCGAGGAAGGCCCGTCGCTCCTCCAGGGCCCGGGCGCGCTCCCGGGCCGTCTGCTCGGCTGCCCGGAGGTTCGCGGCGGCGGCCCGGGCTGCGAGGGCGTCCGACCGGGACCGCAGGGCCCGGGCTTCCCGGACGCTCAGGGGCACGTCCAGGGTCAGGGTGAGGTTGAGGTTCATCCCCGCGCCGGTCCCGCCGCCGAAGTAGTCGGACAGGACGGATCCCAGGTCGTCCGGGTCCGCCCGCGTGTCCGGATACCTGGGTTCCAGGGAGAGGCTGGCCCCGAAGGACGCGGCGTCCGATACGGCCCGGGCCGCGGCGTCCGCGGCGGCCCTCTCCAAGGCCAGGGCGGCCCGGGCCGCCTCCGGGGCGGTACGGGGTTCGGGAGCCGGGGCGGGGGCCAAAGCCGGAAGCCGGCCGGAAAGGGCGGGAGCCTCGGCCAGGCCCAGGAGGCCCGCGAGCCTCCGTTCGGCGTCCCGAAGGGAAAGCCGGGTCTCCTCCCGGGCGGCCCGGAGGGTCTCCGCGGCCAACTCCAGCTCCAGGGCCGCGTCCTCCGTGGCGGTCCCCCCCCGCCTGCGGAGCAGGGCGCTCTCCGCCCGCCTGCGCGCGGTCTCCAGACCGGCCGTCTGGGTGTCCAGCACCGCCCGGAGTACCAGGACCCGGCCCGCCAGGTCCACGGCCCCCCGGACCGCCTGGTTGCGGCGGCCCAGGTCGTCCAGGGCCGCCTGGTCCGACGCCAGTTCGGCGGAGCGCTTGGCCCCCGCCGCCGCGGCTACGGGCAGGAACTGGCCGCCCGCCCCCAGGGGCTGGCGGAGGTTCGCGGACAGGGACGGGGTAAGCTCGTATTCCAGGGTTCCGTCCGTGTCGATCGCCTTGAAGGCCGCCTTGGCCCCGGCGCTCAGAGTGCCCGCCGTGGGCAGGGCCTGATTCAGGGTAAGGCCGCCGCCGGCGCTCAGGGTGCGGGCGTCGGCGTAGTCGAACCCCGTGAAATCGAAGATCCGCCGCTGGTCCAGGGAAAAGGGGGTCAGCCCCAGGATGAAGCGGGGCCGGGCCTCGTCCAGCTTGAGCTCGTACTGAACCCGGGCCGTCTGGGCGGCGGCACGGGAGGCGGCCACCGCCGGATCGTTCTCCAGGGCCCGGACGGCGACCTGGGACAGGGTGAGGGGGGATCCGGTCGGACCGGGTCCGGCGGCCTGGGCGGCGGCCGGCAGGATCGCCGCCAGCGCGGCGAAGGCGGCCGCGGCCGCCCGCAGGAACGCAGGGTTCATGACGATTTTCCTTCGTACCGTGTTCATACCGCGGCTCCCTTCGCGACCCGGGGCCTGCGGTCGAACAAGAGGCCGTACAGGGCCGGCACCACGGTGACCGCGGTGGTCGTGGAGAAGATGAGGCCGAATATGATCGTGGAGGCCATGGGACTCCAGACCACGGAGTATCCGCCCAGGCCCAGGGCCGTGGGCAGCAAGCCCGCGATGGTGGTGACGCTGGTCAGGAAGATGGGCCGAAGGCGGGTGACGGCCGCGTCCACCACGGCCTCCGCCACGGGCTTTCCGTTCCTCCGGTCCTCGTTGATGAAGTCGATGAGGACGATGGAGTCGTTGACGGAGATCCCCGCCAGGGCCACCCCCGCGTACAGCACCGTCGTGGAGAAGGGAGTCCCGGAGAATACCAGGTAGAGGATCACCCCCGAAAAGGCGATGGGAACGGACAGGAGGATCAGGAAGGGCTGGGTGTAGCTCTTGAACTGGGCTCCCAGGACCGCGTAGATCAGGAAGAGCCCGATCAGGAAGACCCGCAGGATCTGGACCAGGAGGTCCGCGAACTCCGCGAACTCGCCTCCCACGATCAGAGTCTGGTCGGGATGGCGGGAGGCGACCTCGGTCCGGAACCAGGCGCGGATGTCCGCGTTGATCCCCTGGATTCCCTTCTTGTCGTAGGCCTGGGAAGCGACCTCCACTTCCCGCTTGCCGTCCACGCGCTTGATGGAGGCCAGGGCGGCCCCCTCCACGAGCTCCGCCACGGCGGAGAAGGGGACGAGGCGGCCGTCCGCCGCGGGAATCTTGAGCTCCCGGAGGCGCTCCACCGAGGAGGCTCCCCCGGTGCCCTCGTACCGCACGATCACGTCCAGTTCCTCGTTGCGGAAGAAGACCGTGCCCGCGGGGAGCCCGTCGTAGGATCCCCGAATGAAGGATCCGACGGCGGCCACGGATAAACCGTAGGACGCGGCCCGCTCCTCATTGATGCGGACCCGAAGTTCCGGGGTGCCGGATTGGAGAGTGTCCTCGATGTTGAAGAGTTCGGGGTATCCGGCGAGGCGCTCCCGCATCAGGGCCGCGGTCTCGATAAGTCCGTCGTAGTCGTCGCCCCGGATACGGAATCCCACGGGGGGCGAGACGGGAGGTCCGGATTGGGCCTTCCGGTACAGCACGTTCTCCGGTCCGGGTATATCCGAGGTCATCCCCTTGATCTCGTCCATCACCGCGGTCACGGAACGCTTTCGTCCCTCCCGAACCTCCGTCAGGTCCACCACGATCTGACCCACGTTGCCCGCGGAGGTCCCCCCGCTCCCGTCCGATCGGAATCCCACGGAAGAGATGACGTTGGCAACCTCGCCGTTCCCCTTCAGGGGCAGGATGCGCTCCTCGAAGGCCCGGATGGTCCGCTCGGTCGCCTCCCGGTTCGTGCCCGCGGGCATGTCCAGGTCGATGTAGAACAGGGTGAAGTCCTCGGCGCTGAAGAGGTCCTGGCGGATGAAGGGAATCGTCGAGAAGATGGCGACGGTCACGACCGCGAATCCGAGGACCACGAGCCTCCGACGGCCGTACAGTCCCTTCACGAAGCGCTCGAAGCCCGGGCGGATGCGCTGGAAGAAGTCCGGCTTGGAGCTCAGCCTGTCTCCCCCCGGCCACTCGGCGGCATGGGAGGGGATGAAGAGGATGGCCTCCAGGGTGGAGGCCAGGAGGGCGATGATCACCGTCAGGGGAATGACCCGCAGGAACTTCCCGATCGTGCCGGGCAGGAGCATGAGGGGGAGGAAGGCCGCCACGGTGGTCAGGGATGAGGAGACGACGGGCCAGGCCACCTGGGCGGTGCCTTCTATGGCCGCCCGTTTCTTGTCGTACCCCATATACCGCAGGCGGTAGGTGTTCTCGGTGATGACGATGGCGTGGTCCACGATCATGCCCAGGACCAGGACCAGGCCGAAGAGGGTGTTGGAGTTCAGGGTTTCCCCCATGGCCTCCAGGATCACGAAGGTGATCGCGAAGGTCACAGGGATGCCCAGGGCCGTCATCAGGGCGTTCCGGACTCCCAGGAACAGAAGGAGGATCACGGACAGGAGGATGAGCCCCTGGACCGCGTTGGACACCAGGACGTCCACGCTGTCCCGGATCTGCACGGTGGAGTCGTTGACCAGGTCGATCCGGACGCCCTCCGGCAGGCCCGGCCAGGTTTCCTCGACTATCTTCTTGACCCCGTCGATGACCCCGATGGCGGAGCCCCGGGGAACCTTGCCCACTCGGAGGATCACGGCGCGTTCCCCGTTGATCCGGGCTGTGTCCCCGCTTTCGTCGAAGGCCTCGTAGACCCGGGCCACGTCCCCCACGTGGACCACCGCCCCGGAGGGTCCCACCCGGCGGACGATGACCTTGTCGAAATCCCCGATCCCCTGCAGGGAACCCACGGTCCGCAGGATGTATTCCCGGGACACCGTCTCCAGGGTGCCGCCCGGCACGGTCACGTTCTTCTGCTGGACCGCGCGTAGGACCTCGGACAGGGATATTCCGACCGCTTCCAACCGTTCCCGGTCCGCGTCCACGACGATCCGCCGGTCCCGGTCCCCGACCAGGTCCACGGTGGAGACGTCCTTGACCTCCAGGATCCGGTCCCGGAGGGTCCGGGCGATACGGTTCAACTCCTCGTAGGCGGCCGGGCCCGAGACGGCGACCTCGATGACCGGCAGGAAGTCGTTGGACGAGAAATCGTCCACCAGGGCCTGCAGGGTCCCATCCGGCAGTTCCACCCGGCCGAACCGGGTGCGCACGTCCTGGAAGAGGCGGTCGAACTCGTCGTTGGAGATCCCGTCGTCGAACTCGACCCGCACGATCGCCAGGCCGTCGGAGGCGACGCTCTGGATACGCTTGAGGTTGTCCAAGCCCTGCATCTCCCGCTCGATCTTGACGACCACGGAGCGTTCGATGTCCCCGGCGGAAACCCCGGGATAGGGGACCGCTATGTTCACCCAGAAAAACGGCACCTCCGAGAACTGTTCCTGGGGCATACGGGCTATGCTGAAGGTCCCCAGGACCAGGACCGTGACCAGGACGATGGTGAGCAGGACGCTGTTCTCGGTCGAGAATTTGGGCAGGTTCATGTCCGGCTCCTATTCCCAGTCCGCCGTGTCGCCCCGCTCCGTGGATACCACGGGAACCCCGGGCCGGAGCCGGGTCAGGGCGCTGATGATGAGCTTTTCGCCTTCCGCCAGACCCGAAAGGATCTCGGCCCGAACCCCGGACCTGCGGCCCAGGGTGACGGGGCGCACCTCCGCGGTGCCTCCCCGGTCCACGAAAACCGCGAAGTCCGGGCCGCGGCGCACCAGGGCGGCGCTGGGGATCACGACCAGGGGTTCGGATTTGCGAGCCGCTATGGAGACCGAGGCGGCCATGCCGGACTTCACCCGGCCGGCAAACCCGTTCCGGAAGGCGACGACCACGGGAAAGCTTCCGGTCGCGGGGTCAGCTCCCGCGGCCACGGCCGCCACGGTCCCCTCTACGAAGTCCTCCCCCAGGGCCGCGGGCACGTAGACCTTCACGGCCGCTCCCTGCTCGATCAAACCCACCTCCCGCTCGCCCACGCCAACCGTGATCCGGAACGAGGATGTGTCGATGATCCGGGCGACCCGGGCCCCCGGGGCTATCGTTGCGCCGACGGTGGCCACCTCGTCCTTGGCGGCGATCACCCCGGAGACGGGGGCCCGCAGGCGGGTGTCGTTGAAGGACTTGAGGGCCGTCTCGTACTGGGCCTTGGCCCCGCTGGCGTTGCCCCGAGCTCGGGTCAGGTCCGCCGGGGCGGCCCGGCCCGCGGCGGCCAGCTTTTCCGTGGCGTCCAGCTCCAGCCGGGCGGCCTCGTACTGCTCCCGGGACCGGTCCAGGTTCAAGGCGGCTATGCGGTCGTCCACCCGCAGGAGCTCCCGGCCCTCCTCGACCCGGTCCCCCAGGCTGAAGGTCACGCTCTTCACGAGGCCCTGGGTCTCGGAGACCACGAAGGCCTCCCGGATCCCCGCGACGGTGCCGGATGCGCGGATCTCGTCCGCCAGGCTGCCCCGGACTACCTTGAGGGATTCCACCGCCACCGTTTCGGTCGTCTGTTGACCTTCCCAGGCGGTGGCACCGGCCACCCCGTCGGGTTTGCCGCAGGACGCGGCCAGGAAGGCCAGGGAACCCAATGCTGCCCAACTCCAACGCGCACGGACGCTCATGAAATCCTCCAGGATGGTTTTGCATCGAGGGAGCCGGGGCTCGGTCGGGCGTAAAACCTCGAATAATATAGTAATAGTTCCTAAAACAGAAAAGAGATTTCTGATTGATCCAATTCCCCTCCAGTATTGGACAGGAGAAACGGGATTGCCAGTCCGGTCCGGCGGGGCTACTCTTGAAGCCATGAAGGATGCCCATAATCGTGCGCGCCCCCGGCCCATCGAACCCATCTTCAAGAGCGTTTCCAGCGGCACCGCGGGCAGCGTCCCGGGCACGCCCATCTACATCGGAGACCGGACCCCCGTGGAGGCGACGCTGTCCCTGATCCAGTACAACGCCGAACAGGTCTCCTTCATCACCCCCGAGTCCCTGGAGGAGATCCTGGCCATGCAGGAGGAGGGCATGGTCAACTGGGTCAACGTGAACGGACTGGCGGACCAGGACCTGGTGAAACGTCTGTGCGGGTACTTCCGGCTGGAGGCACTGACCGTCGAGGACATCCTGAACACCGAGCACCGCCCGAAGGCGGAGGATTTCGGGACCTACTTCCTCCTGATCACCAAGATGATCACCCGGAAGCCCGACTGCACGGTCGAATACGAGCAGGTCAGCATCGTGATCACCCCCTTCGGGGTCCTGACCTTCCAGGAGGTTCCCGGGGACTGCTTCGGCCCCGTCCGGGAGCGCCTGCGGACCGGGGTCGGCCGCCTCCGGCGGCTGGGACCCTCGTACCTGGCCTACGCCCTGCTGGACGTGATCACGGACAATTACTTCTCGGTGCTGGAATCCCTCGGGGACCAGCTGGAAACCCGAGAGGAAATCGCCGCCGCGCGGTCCTCGGGAAACCGCTTCATGGTGGAACTCCAGGGGATCAAGGCGGACCTGAACCGGATGCGCCGGACCGTCTGGCCCGTACGGGAGGCGGTCGGGGCCCTCCTTCATTCCCAATCCGACATCCTGGAGGACGGCCTGGACCCCTTCCTCCGGGACCTCTACGAGAACACGGTCCAGGTCCTGGACTCCCTGGAGGTCTACCGGGAAGCCGCCGCGAGCATCCAGGAAGTTTACCTGTCCTCGGTCTCCAACCGGATGAACGAGGTCATGAAGGTCCTGACCATCATCTCCACCATATTCATTCCCCTGACCTTCATCGTAGGGGTTTACGGGATGAACTTCCAGTATATGCCGGAACTGGAGCAGCCCTGGGCCTATCCGGCCACCTGGGGAGTCATGCTCGCCATTGCCCTGGGCATGGTGGCGTACTTCAAGAAGAAGAAGTGGTTCTGAAAAGGAGCGTTGTCAGGATTTCACCACGGAGCGCACGGAGGACACGGAGAAAAGGCTAAGAATGAATTACGGGAATAAGCGATGAATATTGAGCGTTTCCGGGCGACCCGGTTCTATCCCTCTTCTCCCCTTTTTTCACCTCCGTGAGCTCCGTGTACTCTGTGGTGAGTTCCTAATATAGTGTTTTATATAAATTCTCCATCCGCGAATCTTGACCGGTGATGTATTACGGTATAGGATAGCCCGTCGCCCCCCGTCTCCGCCGCGCCCGGCCCGAACCCTGTACATACCCCGCGCGCGAGGACGAGGACCCTTCCGTTCACGACTATCGTGCAATCCTCCCGCCCCCGCTCTTGCTGGAGGCCGGAAACCGCGAGAGCGTGGGAATCGGACGTCCGGGGCGCCATCCGATCTCCGGTAGGTCGACCGGACAGGCCGACACCCCATAAGGAGCAGCGTTTCGATATGGAGAAAAAGACATTCCGAGGCGGCGCGCATCCGCCGGAGCGGAAGGATCGAACCAGCGAACTTCCGATCGAATATGTGCGCTCGGTCAAACAGGTCGTGGTCCCGGTCAACCAGCATTTCGGGCCCCCCATCCAGCCCCTGGTCAAGGTCGGGGACACGGTCAAGCGCGGGCAGAAGATAGCCGACGCCGAGGGGCGCATGACGGTCCCCGTCCATGCCCCGATCTCCGGAGTCGTGAAGAAGATCGAGCCCCGCCTCCAGCCCAACAACGCGGAGGGTCCGGCCATCGTCATCGAACCGGACGGGTCCGACGCCGTGGACTTCCTGCCGGTTCTGGACGCCTTCTCCTGCACCAAGGACCAGGCCCTGGCCCGGATCCGCGAGGCGGGAATCGTGGGCATGGGCGGCGCGGGCTTCCCGGCCCACGTCAAGCTGGCCCCGCCCCCGAACAAGCCCATCGACGTGGTCATCGCCAACGCCGCGGAGTGCGAGCCCTACCTGACCATCGACGAGCGCCTCCTGGAGGAACGATCCGGGGACGTGGTGGACGGCATGGCCATCCTCTTGAAGACATTGGGCGTCGCCAAGGGCGTCATCGGCCTGGAGGCCAACAAGGAGCACCTGGTTTCCCTCCTCCGGAAGACCATCGACGAACGCCGCCGGGAGGGCCAGGAGATCTCCGTGATCGTCCTGGAGACCAAGTACCCCCAGGGCGGCGAGAAGATGCTGATCACCGCCATCACGGGCAAGGAAGTCCCCTCCGGTGGGCTTCCCATGGACGTGGGCTGCGTGGTGCAGAACGTCGGCACCCTGGCCGCCGTGGCGGACGCCTTCAACAAGGGTCAGCCCCTGATCGAGAGGGGCTTCACCATCACCGGCGGGGCCTGCAAGACCCCCAAGAACCTGGTGGTCCCGATCGGGACCCTGGTCTCGGACCTGGTGCCCGACACGGTCCAGGTGGATGACGAGAACCTGGCCCGGGTGGTGGCCGGCGGTCCCATGATGGGTCCGGCCGTGCCCTCCTACGTCTTCCCGATCCAGAAGAACACCTCCGGCGTCCTTTTGATGGACAAGGCGGAGGCCCGGTACTTCCAGGAACAGCCCTGCATCCGCTGCGGGCGCTGCATGCGCGCCTGCTCCTGCCGCCTCTCCCCGGCCCTCCTCAACGAGGCCCTGAACGCCGGGGACCTGGATGCCGCGGAAGCCATCGGGGTCCTGGACTGCATCGAGTGCGGGACCTGCAGCTTCGTCTGCCCCTCCCGGATCCAGCTGGTCCAGCGCTTCCGCATCGGCAAGCAGCTCCTCCGCGCCAAGAAGCAGAAGGAGGCCCAACGTGCCCGCTAATTCCCTGCTCCTGTCCTCCAGCCCCCACATCTACAGCGGAGTAAGCACCCGCCGCCTGATGCTCTCGGTCATCATCGCCCTCCTGCCCGCGACGGTCTTCGGGGTCGTCCTGTACGGCCTGCCCGCCCTGGGGGTGATCCTCACCTCCGTGGCGGCTTCCGTCCTTTCGGAGGCCGGGTTCCGGGCCCTGCTCAAGCGGGACATCCGGATCGGGGACCTCTCCGCGGTCGTCACGGGCCTCCTTCTGGCCCTGATCATCCCGCCCTCCACTCCCCTGTGGATGGTGGCCTTGGGAGCCGTATTCGCCATCGTGGTGGCCAAGGAGTTCTTCGGCGGCCTGGGCGCCAACCCCTTCAACCCCGCCCTGGTGGGCCGGGCCATCATGATCATGAGCTTCCCCGCTGCCCTGACCACCTGGCACTCCCCCTTCGCCCCCATCGCGGACGCCTACACCACCGCCACGCCCCTGAACCTCCTCAAGATGGGCCAGAGCGTGTCGGACGTGGCCGCCACGGTGGGCGCCTCCACCCCGGCCGGGCTCTACTGGAACCTCCTGATCGGGACCCGGGCGGGCTCCATCGGGGAGAGCTCCGTGATCCTCCTGCTGGCGGGTGCGGCCTTCCTCCTGATCATGGGCGTGATCGCCTGGGTGACCCCGGTCTTCATGCTGGGCTCCATCGCCCTCTTCTCCTGGCTCCTCGGGGTGGATCCCCTGGTGGCGGTCATCTCCGGCGGCGCGGTCCTGGGGGCCTTCTTCATGGCCACGGATTACGCCTCCACCCCCATGACCCCCAAGGGAAAGGCGATCTTCGGAATCGGAGCGGGCCTGGTCACCGTCCTTATCCGCCAGTTCGGCGGCTTCCCCGAGGGCGTCACCTACGGCATCCTGATCATGAACGCCTTCGCCCCCTTCCTGAACAAGCTGCGGGTTCCCAAGTACGGCTTCGTGAAGCCCGCCAAGCCCGCCAAGGAGGGCTCCCGATGAAAGAAACCCTGAAACTGGGGCTGGTCCTGGCCGCCTTCGCGGTCGGGGCCTGCGTGGCACTGGCCCTGGTCTACGCCGTGACCGGACCGACCATCGAAGGGCACGAGGTCAAGCAGCTGGAGCTGTCCCTCAAGGAACTCTTCCCGGATGCGGATTCCTTCCGCGCCCTGGACGGGGATGTCGCCCCGAAGGATCCCTCGGTCAAGTTCGACCAGACCTACGAGGTCACCCGGTCGGGCAGCCCCCTGGGCGTGGCCGTAAAGGTGCGGGGCTCCAGCTACGGCGGGGACACCACCCTGCTGGTGGGCGTGGGCACGGACCGGCGCATCACCGGGGTCAAGGTCCTGGACATCAAGGACACCCCCGGACTGGGCGCCAACGCCAAGAGCCCCACGTACTTCGTGGACAAGAGCACCAAGACCACCTTCCCCGGCCAGTTCGCCGGAAAACCCCTATCTGATCCCTTCGAGGTCAAGAAAGACGTCGTCGCCATCACCGCCAGCACCATCACCAGCAAGGCCTTGGCCAACATGGTGAAGCAGGCGGGGGCCTCGGCCGCGGAATACCTCGAACGATCCGCCCTGGGAGGCAAATAGATGAAACGCCTCTTCGCCCTCTTCGTGAAAGGCCTCGTGGCGGAGAATCCGCTATTGATGCTGATGATCGGACTCTGTTCCGCCCTGGCCGTCACCACCAGCGTGGAGAACGCCATCGGCATGGGTCTGGCCATGACCTTCGTCATCGTGTTCGCGGAGCTGGTGATCTCCCTGTTCCGGAACCTGATCCCGAACTCCGTCCGCATCCCGACCTTCATCATCGTGATCGCCGCCTTCACCACGATCATCGACCTGTCCATGAAGGCCTACTTCCCCGAGCTCTCCAAGGCCATGGGGGTGTTCATCCCCCTGATCGTGGTGAACTGCATCATCATGGGGCGGGTGGAGGCTTTCGCCTCCAAGGAGAAGCCCGTGGACGCGGTCGTGGACGCCCTGGGCATGGGCCTGGGCTACACCTGGGTCCTCGTGGGCATCGCGGCGTTCCGTGAGCTCCTGGGCAACGGGACCCTCCTCTCGGCCCAGATCATGCCGGAAGCCTACCAGCCCATCCTCTTCTTCACCCTGCCCCCGGGAGGCTTCCTGGTCTTCGCCCTCTTCATTTCCTTCAACATCTGGCTCAAGCGGGTCATGGACCGCGCCGACCGGGCCCCGGTCAAGGAGGCCGCATGAACCTCGCCAAGATCTTCATCTCCGCGTTCCTGATCGACAACATCGTCCTCATGCGGTTCATCGCCCTGTGTCCCTTCATCGGGATGTCCGTGGACGTGCCCAAGTCCTTCGGCATGGGCCTGGCGGTGACCTTCGTGATGGTCATGGCCACCATCGTGACCTGGCCCCTGTACCATTTCGTCCTGATTCCCCTGAACATCGGGTTCCTCCAGATCCTGGTCTTCATCCTGGTGATCGCCACCCTGGTCCAGCTGGTGGAGTTCTTCCTCAAGAAGCAGGTTCCCAGCCTCTACGGTTCCATGGGCATCTACCTGCCCCTGATCACCACCAACTGCGCAATCTTGGCGGTGACCTTCGACAACATCACCCGGGGCTTCAACCTGGTGGAGTCGGTGGTGTACGCGGTGGGCGTGGCCGCCGGGTTCCTCCTGTCCATGGTCCTCCTGGCGGGCATCCGGGAGCGGGTCCGAACCAGCCCCATCCCCGAGTTCCTGAAGGGCACGCCGATGCTCTTCGCCGCGACGAGCCTCCTGGCGGTGGCTTTCATGGGCTTCGCGGGCCTGGTGAAGTGAGGAGGATCCGATGAGCGCGATACTGATCACCCTTGGGTTCTCCGCGATCCTCGCCTTCGCCCTGGGCCTGGCCCTGGGGGTCTTCAAGAACATCTTCCATGTCGAGCAGGATCCCCGGGTCACCCAGGTCCGGGACGCCCTGCCGGGCGTGAATTGCGGAGGCTGCGGATTCCCCGGCTGCGACGGCTACGCCGCGGCGGTGGCCGCGGGGGCGGCCCCCGTGGACAAGTGCGCCCCCGGCGGCAAGTCCGTGGTGGAGATCCTGGCGGGCATCATGGGCGTCTCCGCCTCCAGCGAGGAGGTAGTGGCCGTACTCCGCTGCCAGGGCAGCAAGGAAAAGGCCTCCCTGAAGGGCAACTACGTGGGCATCCCCACCTGCCGGGCGGCCAAGCTCTCCGCAGGGGGCACGAAGACCTGCGCCTGGGGCTGCATGGGCTACGGGGACTGTACCCTGGTCTGCAAGTTCGACGCCCTGGCCATGGGGGATGACGGGCTTCCCCACGTGAACTACGAGAACTGCACGGGCTGCGGGATGTGCGTGGCCGAGTGCCCCCAGGGGCTCTTCGCCCTGGTCCCCAAGGAGCGCAAGGGCTCCATCGTCCTCTGCCAGAACCGCAGCGTGGTGAAGCCCTCGGTGGCCAAGGCCTGCAAGGTCGGCTGCATCAAGTGCGAGATCTGCGTCAAGAACTGCCCGGAGAAGTGCATCGCCATGGAGAACGGCATTCCCGTTACGGACTACTCCAAGTGCACCTCCTGCGGAGTCTGCGTGACCAAGTGCCCCACCAAGTGCTACAAGATGCTGGAGGACGGGGTCATCCGCTTCGCCCCGGCGAAAGCCGAGGAACCGGCTCCCGTGGCGTAAGTCGCGGCGGCAGGCTGACCTTCGTCAGCCTGCCGGCAACGAAGCCCTGCGGGCTTCGTCGACTAGAAGTCCTTCTTTTATGTACTGCTTCGGCCGCCCATTCCGGGGCGGCCGGTTTCTTTTCGGCGCGGCCCCGGATTGCGCGGATCCTCATTTTTTCCTAACATAACCGGGACGGATCGCCGTCGGAGGGTTCCCATGGAATGGAGCGAGATCTTGTCGGGCACGGTCGTCACCACCCAGGTTGCCGCGGCGCGCCTCCTGGCGGCACTGGCGGCCGGGGCGGCCATCGGCCTGGAGCGGGAGGCCCGGCGCCAGACCGCGGGGCTCCGGACCCATATCCTGATCTGCCTGGGGTCCACCCTGCTCATGCTCCTGTCCATCTGGATGCCCCAGACCTACATGGACATGAAGGGAGGGGATCCCGGACGGATCGCCGCCCAGGTAGTGTCGGGCATCGGATTCCTAGGGGCCGGGGCCTTCATCAAGATCGGGAACAACATGAAGGGCCTGACCACCGCCGCGTCCATCTGGACGGCCGCGGCCCTTGGCCTGGCCATCGGCGCGGGGCTCTGGATACCGGCCTTCTTCGCCCTGCTCCTGGTCCTGGCCGTCCTGATCCTCCTGGAGCCCGTGGAGCGGAGGTTCTTCCCCTCCGAGCGGTTCAAGCTCCTGCAGATCTGGTACGAGGGGACCGGAATGGACCGGGCGGCGGTGTTCGCCCTCCTGAAGAGCCGGGAGATCCCCATCCAGTCCGTGGACGCCTACCAATCCGTCCGGGGGAAGCGAACGCGGCTGAACATGCTGGTGAAGATCCCGGTCCACGCGGACCTGGAGAGCCTGTTCACGGACATCCGCAAGACCGGCAAGGTGTTGAAGGTACAACTGCAGGAGAAGTACTGAGCGTCACCGCGCTCCGGGGGTGGAGTCGTCCCGGTCAGCTTCCGGCCGACCCCTTCAGCTTCAGGTACTCCGTGTTCAGCCGCGACATCCGGAGGTTGAGCCGCGCGAGGCGCTGGGCCAGGAGGCGGGCCAGGAAGATCCCGTAGTGGGGATTCTCCTTGATCAGGTTCACGAAGTCCTGTTTGGAGATCCGGATGAGGACGCTCTTTCCCTTGGAGACGATCGTGGCGGAGCGGCGGTTCGAGAGCAGGAAGGACATCTCCCCCAGGAAGATGTCGTCCGGGGTCAGGGCCGAGACCAGCTTGCCCTTCGAGTAGACGTACAGGAGCCCCGAGACGATGTAGTAGAGGTAGTCCGACTCCTCGCCCTCGGAGCAGACGTACTGCCCGTCCTCGAAGCGGAGCTCCGGCGAGGCGACGAAGATCCCCGGGATGACGTTGCTCTCGTTCTTCTGATGCTCGATCTCGAAGGAGACCTCGTTCCCGGCCTCGTTGTACCCCATGTTCTGGACATAGAGCCGGGCCATGATCATGCCCATCCCGTGCAGGCCCGGCTCGTTGGGCTGGGCGGCGATGCGGGACTTCCAGTCGAAGCCCTCGCCCTCGTCCCGGATGGTGAACCTCGAACGGTCCGGGGCGATAGTGTAGGAAAAGAAGACCTTCCGCGCGCGGACGTCGGGATCCTCGTTCTTGGCCCGAATCAGGTCCATGATGTCCCGGTTCTGCTCCAGCCAGGCCGACTTCTCGTCGTAGCCGATCTTGCAGTTCCCGTGCTCGATCGCGTTGACCAGGAGCTCCAGAAGGGCCACGTGGAGCTTTTCCTTGAGGTCCCGGTTGATCAGGTTGGCGTTGTACAGGTAGTTCGTGACCAGGTTCGAGTAGGTCGTGATGTCCAGGGGATCGTTGTCGATCACGAAGGATCCCGAGATGTTCTTGATCAGGTGCTGCTGGATGCCCCGCTGGAAGAGGATCTGCTTGTTCTGGCCGACGATCTTGAGGAGCCGCGAGAATCCCGTCAGGAACTCCCGCTTTTTCAGGACCGCGATGACGTTCTGGTCCTTCATGGTCTCCTGGAGCTTCTGCTCGTCCTCGTTGTCGTGGATGGCCACGATTCCGCCGTAGTGGAGCCAGGGGTCCGCCTGAACCTCCGCCAGGAGGCCCGGGATGTCCACCTTGGGGTCGGAGAAATAGAGGATCTTGATGTCCGGCAGCTCGTACTTGAGGAATTCGATCACCGGCTCGGGGTCTTCGAAAAACTCCGGGAAGAAATCCCCTCCGAACCGGGAGCACTCCTTCTGGATGAAGTCGTTGAGCTTTTCGTCGCTGGATATCACCGGAATTTTTCGCATGGACCGTTCCTCGCCATCGATGGTATTTCGTTCCCAGTATCGGCATTGGAGGCCTTCGGATTGACTCGTTTCCGCCGTGCCGTGTAGAATACGGCCCCGGGTAAAACGCCGGCCGGGGCCCTTAGCTCAGTTGGTCAGAGCTGCGGACTCATAATCCGTAGGTCGCTGGTTCAAGTCCAGCAGGGCCCATAAGCAAGTTGTTTTATGGGAAAGAGTTAGATGGATTTATAGAGGGAACACTACCGGACTACCGGCGTGATTACCCTTCTTTGTACCAAAAGTGTACCAAAGGAGTGGAAATGCGCCTGTATTACCTATCCCGTCGTAGCGGATCCTCAAACTGGTATGTCGCTTTTCGAGACCAGATTTCCGGCATGGTCGGCAATAAACGATCAACGGGTACGAGCGATCGGAGTCTCGCCGAATCCCTTGCCCAGACCTGGCTCCGCGACGGATTCCCGGATACCCCGCGCCCATCTTCCCAATCTCTTGCCGACTACCTCGACGCCTTTTGGGATTACGATCGATCCCCCTATGTCGTGGAATCCCTGGCAGCGGGGAAGCGGATCCATCGGCGCCATGCCAACGACATGAGGAACCTCGTCCACCGCTATATCCTACCCTATTTCAATACGAAAACCCTGAGGGACATCGATGAGGCGGCGGTTCGCAAATTCCTGCTTTACTTAAAAACCGAGCGGGTATTGGCCTCCGCCACGGTGAACCAGGTCCGAAATGCCGTCGTTGTCGGGCTGCGCTTTGCCAAGCGGGATAGATTGATCCTCCGGTTCGATTTCGACCTGGTGCTTCGTTGCGGAGGATCTCAAGCGGAGCGCGGTATACTTGAGCCCGATGAGGTTAAACGATTATTTGAAGCCCCCTGGAGAGATCCTCGCTCCAGGTTGGCCAATCGAATCGCGGCGGGAACCGGTATGAGAATGGGTGAAATCCGTGCACTCCGGGTCAGTGATATTTGCCCCGACCGTATATATATTCGTCATGCATGGAGCCAGGCGGATGGAGGGCTGAAGTCCACGAAAAGCGGTGAAAGCCGTGAGATTCCACTTCTTCCTCAACTTAGGAAAGAAATTGACTTCTACCTGGCAACAGTGTTGGTCCAATTTTCTGATGATAAATTCCTATTCCCCGGTTTATGTAAGGATCACCCCTTCGATCAACGCCAGATCGTGAAAGACTTCTACTCCGCTCTCGGTTCCATCGGGATCACTGAGAAGGAGCGTAAGCGAAGAAATGTAGTTTTTCACAGTTGGCGGCATTATGCTGCGAAGCATCTAGCGAACGTCGCACAAAAAGCGATCGGGATGAAGATACTGGGACACAGAACTGAGTCTATTTTTAATAAATACTCAAGCCATAGTGGACTAGAAGATCTTGAAAACATGAAAAGTGCTTTATCAATATTACAGACAGTCTCCAGCTTTGATACTGAGAAAAAGCGAGTAACATCTAATAATATAGTTTTAAAGGAAACTTAATATGAAAGCTAAACTTTTACATCCAGGCTTTTCTGGCCCTGTTTTTTCTTACACGATTCAAAGTATTAGAACTGTATTCCATGAATCCCACAAGGAAGCATTGGGAAAAGTAATCCATCTTCATTTGTGGAGACATTTAAAATACCTATTCGATATTCAATATGCTTGTGGTTACTTAGAAAAACTTGTTGATTTTTGGATTTCTCTCCCAAATCATAAAGAAAACACATACTTTGACTACCTAGCTCTGTTCCCCCGAATACCATATGATCCCAATATACGCTCGGGAAATTCTTTTAATAATCCATTCATAGATTTCATTACAAAGCTAAAAAAGGAATACCCGGAAGACATTGAGATCACAGAATTTATTAAACAAGCAAAAGAATTAATATGTTTAAGCAATAAAGATCATCGAATGTATTCAATTATTAATCGCTTCCACCCAACCTCAAGAGCAAGGGTTCTATTTGATGAGTTATATGTATTCTTCAATAATACGATCCCCAAATGGATTTCTTCAGAAATCCTGTTATTCGTTTTTCCACACCGAATCAAGAATCTTGATATTAAAAATACAATTGCATTCCCATTTATTCATATTACTCTCAACGATTATCGGTCTCTTGCTAGTCCTCTAATTCATGATTTCAAGCCAACATCGAAAAATCTAGCACTTTCAAAGGCTTTGAAAAAGAATCTTTTATCATTTGAAGAGATGTTTTACAATATTCAGAAATTTACTAAAAGTTGTTTGACTACTTTACAAAAAAACAATATGGAGAAAGGTAAAAACTTTAAAAGGGGAACGTCATTAAGTAAAGAAATCCTTGAAGCTATTTGCAGCGCGGACAATCCACAACCTTCTATACGATTAAGTGAAATTGGCAATATAGATAAGTTCAGAGATGCCCTAGAGGATTATTATACCACCTTGGATCCAAAATATATAAATACGCTAAGATTTAGAATCCAAATTAACCAAAGACATCAATTTCATTATTGGGATAGACAGAAAAGAAATTCGGGGCTTGATCGGTCTGATCAGAAAAATAGAAGACTGAAGGCGATAGAAATGGCCAAACAAGGGATTAAAGATATAATAATTGGGAAAGAACTAAATGTACATCCAAAGACTGTATCAAAATGGAGACACATATACAAAATTAAACCGGAAAAATTATTCGAGGTAGGAAAAAGAGGACGCCCATCAGGTGCCTGCCGGCGATTAACTCTTGAATCAGAATGCAATGTTCTTTATGAGATTTCGAGATATCTTCCTTACGAATTAGGATTGAAGCCCTTGTTATGGTCAAGGGCTCTTATTCATAGCTATATTAAACAGAAACATAATATTTCTTTTTCCGCTAGTACAATCAGAGCATATTTTAAGCGTTGGGGTTTATCGACAAAGAATCCTAAAAAAACAATTCCCACAACTTATGGAAAGGTAGGGACAGATTGGATTAAAAATACCTACCCTAAAATTCTCAATCGGGCCAAAGAAAACAGAGCAGTGCTATTGTGGATCACAACAGATGTAATTGATGTGCCAAAACGCAATATAAAAGATATTTCCCAAGTTCAAGGCGCAGATTCCCAAGGAAACAGGTTCATTAAAACAAAATACATAATTATAAATGCTACAAAGAACCGTGGTGATAATTATTTTGTCTTCACTAAGAATCTGGATGCTAATAGCTTGTTTTCCTTTTGCAAGCTATTAATTAGGTTTTTTGAAGGGAAATATGATGGTCTTATTTTAATTTTAAGAAGGGAACCAGTGTTTTTAGACTCAGAAACTAGGACCTTGTTTGAAGATGCTTATCCTATAATTCAAACTGAATACCTACCTGCTATATAGAGAAGCGAAATTATCAAGTACTATATCTTTATTTGACTATAACCATCAATTTTTCTAGCGGCATTTCTATCTACTGATTGTCTGTAGTTTGATAGTTAGCAAACGGATCCGAAGTGTAGCGTAATAAATAATCATATCGTTAATCAAACTCCCTCTTCAATATTGTAATTAATTGATTTAAATACATATTATAATAACAAATAATGAAGTTAAGCAAAACATGTCTTTCTTAAATTGCATTTGCTAACCTGTTGTACTCTTTAGCGTGTTCAGACATATCACGGCCGTGAAAAAACCGTCTTGAACATTAAGGAGTTTTACAATGAATCAACGACCTAAGTTCTTCGATGGTGAGATCACCATCCAGGCAGACAAAGCCGCCGACATAAAGGTTCTGTCGTTGGACCAAGCTGCCAATTATTTAGGAGTTAGCCTTTCAACGATGCACAAGCTCAAGGATCGAATCCCTAAGCTCAGGATTGGTAGGACCATCAAGTTCCTGCAAACCGACCTAAATGCTTACTTGGAAAGCAAGCGAGAAGGAGGCTCGAAATGAACGAACGTACTATACCCAGGTATTTATTTCCCCTTATGCGGGAAATTAGCCGTCTGGACGAGAAATCTTCCCGCTACGCAGAGATCTCCGTGAAAATCACCAAGCATGATGGGGATATCCGAAATGTTCAGATTGGCGTGATCGATCGTTACAGGTCGTTGGAAGATGTGGGATTTGATCCTGCAGAGGTTTTTCCGGAAGAGAAAAGGGGGCCAAATTCTCGTGCCTCATTAAATGTGGAGGCGCTATGAAGAAACCCTTATATTCAATTTCCGCCACCGAGCTTCTCACTCGGGTCTATGAGGATCTTTCCTTCCTGGTTCCAAACTTGATTCCGGCTGTTGGAGTTATCATTCTTGCAGCACCGCCGAAGACCGGGAAAAGCTTTCTTGTCTTGTTCATCGCCTTCATGTTGAGTCTTGCATACCCTATATTCGGGTATACAACACCGGAGCCGGTTCAAGGCTTATATATCGCGATGGAAGACAATGAAGCACGGCTGCACAGGAGGCTGAAGAAATTTGGGATCGAAGGCAATGACAATCTGGTCTTCGTCGTGAAGATCGAGCCTGGAGAAACTGGGATTGATCAAATTGATGCTTACTTGGAGGATCACCCCCAGGTCAAGCTTATCATCCTCGACACCCTCGGGTATTTCTTTGCGCAGAGCGCCCAAAGTACTTCCGGATTTCTCGATGACTATCAGAAGGTGCGGCTGTTCAAAGACCTTGCGGAGCGGCGAAAAATCGCGATCATCCTGGTGCACCATACCCGGAAAATGCCCGACATCAATGATGAGTTCAACGAGGTAAGCGGCACTACCGGGATCACGGCCGCTGCGGATGCGATCTTGCTGCTTCGGCGAGCCCGTGGAAGAAACGAGGCAATCCTCAGTTGCACCGGCAGAGATTTCGAAGACAACCGGATCCTGTTGCAGCCGGACTTCAAGACAGGAAATTGGACGGTGGTCGAAGGAGATGAAATTAGCTACCTTACCGGTGAACGCAGGGAAATCCTGCGAGTTCTTAAAAACAGCGAAACCCCGATGACTCCGCTACAACTTTCCAAGGTGGTTTTCAAGAGCTCGAAGAGTATTTCTCTCCTCCTTAGCAAATTGTATGAAGAGGGCTTGGTAGACAAAGGGGAGAAATACGGAACCTGGTTTGCATTAAAACCGAACAAGCCAAAGGAGGATATCAAGCTGTATAAGTTTGAATCCCTGCAAGATCCGGCTTAATCAGCCACTATGCTTCCCGGGATCTGTACCCCGGGAAGCATAGTAATTTTAACTAAAAGGATTCGTTCGAGATTGCATTTTCGATTTCTGATATTGTTAGACCCTGTACTAAAATGGTATCTTTAAGCCCGATAGTGTTGAATTTCTGTACCATTTCTTTTTCATATTGAAGAGGAGGGCTACACCTTACCACGAGATTGTCATTATCTAGTAACAAGGAAAGAAGCTGTCGGCTTTTACTCGTATTGGTATATAAATAGTATTCTCCATAGCCGAAGTTCATTTTCCCCTTCGCTTCACTCCACGAAATCCATTTCAACTGTATCGTATGAACTGTACCGGTACTGTCCTTGATTTCGAAATTCCCTCCTTCTTTCGAAAAAGGACCGAAATCCCATTTCGATAGTCCAATCCTAACATAAGACTTAACTGGATCCTTGTTTTTCACATATCCAATCGTAAGGATCCCCGTAGTGGGACCGGGACTTTTAAAAGTATATACGGTCACTCCATCGAAATCGTTAATTTTTTTAGTCACCGTCCACGCCGATTTTGAAGGACCGGAGTCCTTCGGCTTTCCTACGGTTACCGTGTTTTTGGCAACTCCCAGCATGGATGATAATTCATCATCGATCGGGATCTCCACGCTGGAAACAGCGACGATCTCGCCCGTTTCTACGCTCGTGGTGCGACCGGATATTCGGATCACATTGTTGAGCTTTGTGATTGTCCCGAACGAAATGAAGTCGACTCCTACAATCCGGCCGACTCTTTTTGCTTCAGCTTCATTGACGATCCCGGATAGCTGCAGATTTTGCTCTTTCAGTATTCGATCCAGGCTTTCCCTTTCAATAATTTTGAATCTGCCTAGATTGAAATACTCTTCAAGAAGCTGATCCTGGACTTGCTGGGCGAAAGCTGGCGATACATCTGAAGCTTGGAATTCGAGAATAGCGATCGTCTTGTTCGTTCCGGAGGCTGAAACAGTCGGCTGGATCGCCAGGGCAAGCTGATGGATGGAGTTCTTGAATCGGGATCCACTGGTTCGCTCCGAGGAAGTACGAAATTCCCCGTTTCCCGCAGGCGTATTGGTCGAAACGCAAGAAATGAGAGAAAACAACAGTACTGGGATTGTCAAATGTTTATACCGAATCATTATCTGCCTCCTGCATCTTGAATAATTGTGCATAAGCAGTCAGTGGAGAATCCATCGATTCTTCCACTTCTGGCTCCTCCCGAGTATCCAGCACTTCTTCCGTTTCTTCAAGATCTTCCGTTTCTGTAGGATACTCAAGATTCGAAGGAAGTCAGAGAAACGGAAGAAGTGAAGGAAGTGCCGGGTGCCGTGGAAGTGGAAGAATCGGAAGATTCTCCGGACACTTCTCCGAAGAATCTGATGCTCCACCCGAAGCCAACAGCCTTCGGGTGAAGTTTCGACTTTTCATTTCGACTCTATCAGAGTTCTTATCTCGGCCTGAGTCGCCGGTTTTAGGTTCGGCCAGATTCTGCCCATCTCTCGTCCCCAATTCAAAGCATCCCTGGCGCCGGCCTGGAAAATAGGATACCTTGATTCAATGATCCTGAATACCATGAAACTTGTCGTTAATGAGAATAGGCACACCAGGAACATTGCAACCAGATTCTTGGTCCAAAACTGATTGATCGTCCTTGAGAAGGATTCCAGGTTGCTTTTGTACCCATTCACAATCCCGGCGTAGTGATCCGTAGACACTTTCATAGTTGCAGCATAGTGGGAAAAGGCATCCTTGGCCGCGGACTCCACTGCATTCAATACGATCTCTCGCGATTGCTCCTTGATGCTTGTCATAGCAGCATTAGTCGCAGTTTGAATCTGTTGATCCGTACTACCCAGAGTCTTTTCCTGGAGTCTCATCATCGCCGTTTCAGCCGCTCCGATTGCACCCATTATCATGTGTACAGACTCCTTGGCTGAGTTCTGCATTTGGGATTCTAGAGCTGAAGCGTGATCCAATAGGTTAGAAATCTTTTCCTTCAGCTCATTCACATCTCCGAAAACTTCATCCACAAAGATGTCAATCTTTGTCTTTGGAATCGTATCCTGATCCATGTTATTCCTCCTCCGGTATCAGTAGGTCATAAACGTGCGCCAGGTTCTTGGAAACGCCCTTGGCAAGAGACTGCATGAGATGCATAGAGGTGTAATGAGCCAGGAGTTTCTTATCCCCATTGGCAGGGAAGGAACGAGCCAGCTCACGGTAGTTGGTCGTATCGGCGAGGATATCTCCGAGGGAAATACGCCGGATCATCAGCATGTCGTAGAGTTCGTTCTCGAAGATAGCCGCCTCCTGATTCACCCAGCAGCCCCCCTCTTTCACTACGTAGTTCAGAAGCAACTGGAATTCCTCGGCTACCTCATGCCGGACGCGGTTGAACACAATCCTGATTCGATCGGCTTCAATCCCTATGGAGTTCAGCAATCTAACCATAGCGATACATTCTTTCTGCTCCTTTGTCCCGCTGAGAACCGGGATGACGAAGTAATCGAACTCGATCTGGGATCCTTCATACCGAAGCAGGCCTGCAACGAAGTCCTCGACATTGGAGGCGCCAAGATCGACGATCGCATCCCGCGCGGTCAGTATCTGTTTGTAGAACGCATCGTAATGCTCCGCCGAGATCTGGATTACCGGAATACCGAGACTGGCGGCGGTCTCGTTCACGGTCTCGATCGCAAACACCAAGGCCTTTTTGAGGCGAGAGTAAAACAGGTGCGCTACGATGGTTGTCTTTCCAACCGTCCCCGAATAGCTAATTACGCAGATCCTCATGATTGTGCTCCTTCAAAGTCTTCAAGGTTTATTCCTTCCCGAATCATCCGTCGAATGTCACTGGGATTCTCAATAACCCCGGGCGGGGGAGACCGGATCTTCCCTGCGATCAACCTCAATTCATCCGCTGAGGCCGTTGAGCCCTTCTTATTTCGATGCCGCTTTCGGATCCTATAAAAAAGCGACTCGAAAACCTTGATCCCGATATCGATCCCGATCGCGTTGAGGCAGGCCACGATTTTGAAATTGGGGATGCCTGCAGACTTCATCGCCTCGATTTCTTGGTAATAAGTCTCAATGACACCCGTCTTGCTTCGAATGGTGGGGTCTTCCGAAAGCTTCTTGAATGCGTCATCGAGACTTGGGATCTTGAACCTTTCCGCCATCTTCTTCCCTCCGAACACGGGCACTTTCCAAGGGCACCCTCGCGTGATTTAAAAGGCTTTAACCCTGTTGGAACCTTTTCGTACAGGATCGAACCGTTGCAGGCCTTGTTGATAGCGTTAAGCCTTCTAATAAGTTCCGGTCATTACTAAGTATACAACAATAATCCTTGAAAGCAATTAAAAATATCCATATAATATAAATATGTAATAAACAAAGTATAAATTGTGTACTTTAGGCACGACAGATATGTTTACGCGCCTACGGCTCGTAACCATATCCAGGGCTCTCGACGAGCCCCCAAGGGGTCCCCCCTTGGAAACCCCGGATTTTCGGTACGGAGGAAGCGATGAAAGCGTCCCAGGAAGAATCCAAGAAACTCAAGAAGACACTCAGTTTCCGGGTGGATGAGGAGTTGTACTCCCTCATCACCGCCTCGGCTCGTCGGGCCGGCGAATCCCCGGGAAGTTTGTTCCGCTTACTTCTCTCTGGAAAGGACATCCCTCTTCAGCCCCCGGGAACTGAAGATATTCCTTGGACCCGGATCCTGGGGGTGTTTTGCATGGTGGAACGTCGGCTTGAGCGGATCACGGATCAATTGCTTGAGATGAAGTCCTCAAACAAAGAGCAAGACACTCAAATCACTGAATGCCTGGAAGAGCTTCGTCGGATCAATGAGTACATACGAAAGGCGGCCGGAAATGCTCATTAGGATAAACGGAGGCCAGTTCGGGATACGAGAGTATCTTGAGACCGGTCATAAGCGGGGCCGCGATGCCTCCCGCGAGCAATTGGATGACAGGATTCCACTTCGAGGCGATATCGACCTACTGGATACTTGTATCCGCAGGATGAACGGAACCTCGGATAATTATCTGCACATCACTATAGCATTTAAGGAAGACCATTTGGATGAGCCGATTTATCGGGAAATTCTGGAAAGATTCGAGCTATTCGCGTTCGCGGCCTACAAGCCGGAGGAATACATACTGTACGCGGAAGCGCACCTTCCAAGGCTGAAGAGCTTCATAGATAGATCGACCGGTAGGATGATCGAACGAAAACCGCATATCCATATCGTCATCCCGAAGAAGAACCTACTTTCCGACGGCGCCCTGAATCCTTTCGGGATGTATTACAAGACGAACAAATACATTAACGCGTTCCAGGAAGTAACGAACTCGGAATTTGGTTTGGCCAGCCCCAAAGAATACCGGCGGACGAATCTGGAAAGTGAATCGAACATCCTCGCTCGGTACAAGGGCAGTTTGTTTAATGAGGCTGGATACGACTTGAAGGAGGAAATCCTAATCCGGATCATCCAGAAGAACATCCCTACCCTAGGGGAACTCGAACGTGAACTGCAAGCTATCGGAGAGGTCAAAAAGCGAAACGCGGGCAAAGCGGGCGAATATCTCAATATCAAACCCCATGGAGCCGAAAAGGGAGTAAACCTGAAGGAATATGTCTTCAGCAATGAGTTTCTCGCCCTACCATTCCAGGAGAAGAAGCTCCGGCTAGCCGAAGAGAATCCGAATTATGTCGAGAGAAGCTCGGTAACCGAACCCTCTCGAAAACACGTGGAGCTTCTTGAAAAGTGGATGGAACAGATCTGCCTTGAAATCAAGTATTTGAACAGCGGCAACCGGAAAGAGTACGCTCATTATTTTCAACTGAGCAAGGATGACCAGCGAGAGTGTCTACTTCGGAAAGCCGAGCAATTCTACAAGAAGCACAAGCGCCCGGACTTCGAGATAGATACGATCAAACCCCATGCAGACGAATCCTCGATTCTGTCGCGAGCAAATCGGGTTGAGACGGTACCGAGCGATTCCCCATATGTTCCCATCCTTCCCCCTGGCACGAACCCGATCCAACGTTCGTTGGATCAAAGGAAGGAAAGCGTTTCGCAAAGCAAGCTTGAAGCCGAAGCGATGCTGAAGGAAGCCAAGTTCAACCTTGATCCCAAATCCCTGCTCGCCTATGCTGAGAACCATCACGGAGTGATCCCCGGAATATACTCGGAAACGAGGTCGAAAGATGGGTCTGGTAGAATCCAGTGTGGAACCAGGAACCTCAATGCCGCGGACTTCCTGACCAAGGAACTTCACCTGCCTTGGTTCAAGGCCGCCGATATACTCGCTCAGATATACTCCGTCCAAGTGAATGAAGGTAGACAGGAATCCTCGGCCGCTTTGCTTTGGAAGGAGTATGTAACGTTCTCCAGTACTATCAACCCGACGGAGGCGATTGAACGTGTGGAGCGAAGTTCCTTGCAGAATCAAAAATTCGAGGAGCTCCGTTCCAGATACCGGAAGGACCGTTCAGGAATACGAAGGGACACAAAGATCTCGGCTGCGGATCGAAAATCGAAGCTTTCCCTTCTCCAAACCACCTACCTTGCTGAGAAAGAAGCAATACTTAAAGAGATGCGGAGGGAAGAGGAAATCGCCCGTGCTCAGCTGAAAATACCTAAACTACAGCGCTTCCTTGAAGAGCGGGAGAAGGTTTCTAGGTCGAACCCTGTCCCTGAATCATCTGAAACGATCGTGAACAACGCGGCCGGGAAGGGCGACTCGCTCAAAGCCAAGGCGGGGAACTGGCGATTCATACCCTTATTCCGGGGACTCGATCATGTGATCCGTATAAACGGAGCGGTCGATTACCTGCGGAACGGCAAGGTCCTGCTCCGGGATACCGGGCGTCGCGTCCTCGCGATCCAGGAAACGGATGAAGCCCTGGAAGCCTGTCTCCGCCTGGCGGTCACAAAATTCGGACCCAAGGTCCGCGTTTTCGGAAGGGAAGCCTTCAAGCAAAGGGTAGCCGAGGTCGCCGCCCGGCGAGGCATGAAGCTGACCTTTCAGGATCCCGCCCTGGAAAGGATTAGGAAAGCATCCAAGACCCGAGACCGTGAACAGCCAGGTTGGGATAGGTGACCGAGGACCATATGGTTATTGACTCAAATAGCTCATTTCTTCCCAGAAGACTTTGAAAGCGATCGTTCGAGAACAACTAGCCGGGTGTCGAACTCGGGATCCTCGACCAGGTCGCTGTTTCGGGCCAGGTCCAGCATGGCATCGGAAATCTCGGTAAGCCGGTCTCGCGCCGGGGTCGCGTCATCCAGAAGCGCCTTAGTCGAAAAGATGAGACTGCTGAACCGGGATATCGTATCGAGAATCGCCCGCTCCTTGCGGGCCTCATTCTCCTTCTGCTTGACATATTTCGCGATCCATTCGACCACAAGTGCAGTATTCGTCTTGTACTCGTCCTTGCTGCAGACCTGGAACCGATCGTAGAGTTCTTTCGGCACGAGGATGGTCATCCGTTTGATGTCACGCTCTTCCATGGCAGGACTCCAAGCAAAAAAAGTTGTAGATTTTGATAAGGGATTACATATCAGAGTATACATCAATTCTAATCAAATTGGCCAGCGGAAGTAATGGGATTCTAGAAGTCGAGATCCAGGCAACTCATACGGTTGGATAGCCTACTCATTGGACCCCGGAGAGGCGTTCCTCAACCCACCTTTCGCACTTCGAATTTGAATAGGCGCATCATTTCCGGACAAGGGCTAGATTGGTTTTTGATCCGACCCATTTCCCGGCACATAGTTGAAAGAGCTTCCCTCAAGTCTCTTCTTCGGTTCTCCCGTGTCCAATTTCATCCCGTTGATCCAGTATTCTTGATAATCGCCATAGAGAGACACAACCGCAGGGCCATCCTCACGGTGAAGTTTCCCATCTTTCCAAAATTCAAGGTGAGCGTGAGCCCCATCGGAAATCGCGCTATACATACCACCGTCAAGTTTACCGTTTAGGCCTCGACAGCGAAAGATTACGTCACCTTCAATGAAATCCCCAAAGAAAGGCAACCCATCTTCCCTGGTGAAAACTTTGTCGGTAAGGTGCAAGTAACGAGCCTTGGTTGGAATATCCATGGTACTCCTCCCCGATCATGATATGGCTTTATTATCTGTCATTATAAGGATGATATATTTCCAGCCTATTGTCGAGATCTGCTTGAGTCTTCGTAGATTTGAAGATCCTGACCGATTGAACGGTCGGTTCATTGCTCGGATCCCGTTGCAGACGGCCCCTGCCGGGGGCGGCTTTGGGGTTCTATTCGAACCCCAAAGCTTTGAGTAAGAATGCTGCAGGAGTTCTCTCCGCTATACAGAGTTTCTTTCCACCATGGGTCAACTATGAATCCTATCACCTTCTTGCATGTTATTGCCAATAGGCATACACTTAGACAACTCAATACCAGGAGCTGATATGCCTAAGCCCGCCAACCCCTTGATCGTGATTTCAAAAAAGCTTGACGCTTTGAAAGCAAAATCCGAGAAGCTTGCCAAAGAGATTTCCGATCTCTCCTCGTTGGTCGCTGCTGAAACCTCCAAGGCTCAAAATCCCCTGCCTGTCGCCAAAAAGACCGTTGGGAAGAAGACACCGGCCACTGATATCACGGAACCAAAAAGACGCGGACGTCCCCCTAAGGCTGTAAAGGCGGAGGTTACGATAGCCAGACCCGTTGGTGGACGCAAAGTGAAGGGCAAGAAGTAGGATAAAAGGTGGGGTAACCCGCCTTTTATTTCAAACCTTTTGATTCTAAGAATCGTTAGCTTATAACACTCAAGGAAATGAGCATCGAACTTGCTTGGCAAAAGTTATTCTTCATATTTTGCCACGACAGTATCGTACAGCCCATAACTTGATAATCCCTCATGGCTATCAATCCCGGTATATCGCAGAGACGCATCCTCATACCGTCGGAAAGCGAAGACGGCTTGGTTCATCTGCTCAGTATTGAATACCCGAAGGCGAACGAGGAGGTGGAAGTCCTTCACAGAGAGGCCCGTGACTTCCCGGAACAAATCCGGTTCCAGTTTGGTGATGACATCCTGCAGAGTGTTCTCGCGGAAGTCGGTCAAGTACATGAAAGCCGGAATCCTTGTCGCGAACTTGATCAACTTCTCCTGAACTAGCTTGCGCTTGGACTTGTAATCCTTCTCCTCTTCTGAAAGTTCTCGCTTTTCTTTCGGAGTCAGGTTCGCCCCTTTTGCTTTTTTCTTAAGATCTTTTACTTTATCACTCTTGTTGATGATCGTCTCAAGAATGTTATCACCTAGGGATCGCCAACCTTCGATTCGTTCCACAGCGGCCATGGCTTCCGGATTTTCCAAGATCCGTCTCAGGGTGTCATTATCAACATTCACGAGTAACGCTGACTCCCATTTTCGTGCCAGTAGAGTGGCGGATGTACCGGCCATCGCGATATCCAGTATCCCGCCCGCGTCTATCTGGGTCATATTGGCACCGTCGTAGGCCAAAACGGGAAGGAACGATACAAGATCCTTCACGGCAATTTCCGGGTTCGGTTCGGCAGGCGACAATCCGATACCGTACTCCGATAGCTGACGTAAGGCGCGGGTAGGTGCGAAATCAAAGACAAAGCAGATTGGTTTCAAAATTTCTTCTGCATTCGGGTCATCTCCGTCAGGATTCTTGATGGACCACGGTGATTGCACTCGAAAAGCCGCTTGGAAATAAGTCTCTGGGGATTTAAGGTTTCGGAGCATCAGGATAGAGGACCACTGAGGCACAGTCACTCCGGTCGTCAATTTTCCACATGAAAGGGTGATGGTCTTTGTCTCAAACCCGCTTCCGATTGCCGTACGTACCGGAGGCAATGCGTCCAATCCGATACCCGCCTCGGATCCGGCGGCGACAACGATCTTATACTCATGCCAGAAAGTGTTGTGTTTCTCCGCTAGAAGGCTGGCCATGGCCCGGCAAGAGGCAACGTTGGGTAAGAACCAGAAGGAATGCTGAAGATAAGGGAGTAGGCGAATATCTGAATATGGAAAGGGCGGCAGCGCCCCTGTTTTGAGTCCTTCAACCATTTTTGGAGCATATGAGCCTCGGATAATATCCAACCACTTTTGAACCTCGCCTTTATGTCTGAACTGCGCACCGCAACCGGAGCTAGCGGCAGCAAAGAATTCGTTGAGATCAAACTCGTCGAACTCACCGCCGCTTGCGATAGTCAATAATTCGTCTGGCATCTGATACGTCAGCAGGCGCATCTGAGGGAGCGAACCGTAGGGATTCCATGCTTTAGGATTTTCAATGGTAAACTCTTCCTTGGCACGCTGCTCATCCGTGTAGGTCCAGTTGAAGATTTGTTCCTCTATGAACTCACCAGTGGCCAAGGCTTTGAAAGGCGTGCCGGATAGATAGAGATAGGCCTTGGTGGTTATCGGAAGGAATTCCGTTTCCTTTTCCGAAAGCACCCCGAGGTCCTCATTCACGTCCTCAAGTCCTGTCGTGTATTCCAATCGGGTTTCCTTGACGAAGACGGTATCTTCCTCGCCTTCGAACAACTCCTTCGCGGTCTCGCGCCACGCGCCGAAATGGTACTCGTCAAATACGACCAGGTCCCACTCTACCTTATGAAGCCACTCGTTCCGGGGTTTAATATTACCCACTTCATCCCGGCCAAGAAGGTCCTGGAACGACCCGAAATATACTACTGGTTTTTTACGGTCGATTTTTGTAGGATCTTTTTCCGAGCCGCGGGAGAGGTATTGCCAGCCATCGAAATCGACATGGGACTCCAGGTCCGTTCGCCACGCGTCCTCAACCGCTGGCTTAAAAGTGACGACCAGCACGCGTTTCGCGCCTAACCGCTTGGCCAGCTGGTAGGACGTGAAGGTTTTTCCGAAGCGCATCTTGGCGTTCCACAAGAAGCGCGGGACGGCGTGCATATCTTCTTTCCAGATGGAGTGAAAGTAGGCGTGAGTCTTGCTCACCGCTTTGGCCTGCTCCTTGCGCATCGAGAAGTCCAAGTGGTGCGTACCTGAAAACAGTTTCCCGGTACTAAGTTCAACGAGCACCGTGCGTACGTCTTCCACGGAGCAGCGAACCCACTCGAGCTCCGGATTCTGAAAACCTTTCCGAACCAACGCCGACCTAACCTGGTGATCCGTGAAGATGGTACCGTCCAGGGCTTCGGCAGATTCGTCCAACTCAATCTTGTAGTTCTTGATTGCCGCAGTCTTGACCTGTTCGGTTACCCGTCGCTTCACGTCTCGGGTCGTCTGTCCGATCTTGAGGAGCCCTCGGTGTGCCGTATCTTCGATGGAGTAAGCGTAAATGCGAGGTCGAGCCTTCGGCTTGGGAGCCAGGATCTCCTCGATCGAGGGTTTAGTCATCGTCGCCTTCTTCGGCTATACCATCAGCTGACACTTCGTCATCGTGCTCCGCGACCTGGGATTCTATGAAAAATATTTCTTCTTCAGTTAGTCCATATCTTTTGAATAAGTCTAAGTCTTTCCATTCTTGATCAAGTGGCAAGTCAGGAACAAAGGAATACACATCACGAGTTGCGTGCTGTGTTGCCTTACGAAGAGAGATAAGAAAGCGTACGAATCTTGTTCGTAGATATTTAGCATAGTTTATTGCTTCTTTCTCATCTTCAAAGCAACCAGCAACAAGGTAGGTTTCCGTACATGCAGAACCAGGACCAGCAAGGATGGGTTTACTAAGGAATTTAGTCTCAATAGCAGCACTTGTACCTTGAACCGCAGTAAGAAGTACTTTCCATTTGTCGATCCACTCAATGTTGGTTAATAATTCTGATCTTTCAATCCAACTAATTTTTCTGGATCCGAAGAGTTTTATTGGATCCTTAAGTTGTTTCGCGTCATGTTTTCCATGAAAGTAAGTTCGGAGTCCGAATGGTTTTTGACTAGAAACCCGACTATCTAGTGTTGGCTCTTTTTTCGCTCTGATCTTTTCTAAAATTGGGATGGCTTCATTGCGTCGTACAAGAACGTCATATGTATCGAGATATCTCTCGACCGCCGGACCCATCGGTTGTCCATCCCATATTGTCTGAACCATACATGGACCTGGGTTGTCGCGATCCCAGAGAAAATAGGATATCCCCCCTCGAATTTTTACCCCAGGAAAGCCTTCATATAATTTTGGAAAATCTATTAGCTTTCGGATTCGTTTATCGGAAAGCATCCGCTCTCGATATTTATCAAGCCCCTTTCCCCCGGCCATCCAACGTGATGGCGTCACAAATACAGCATAACGCGGAGTAAGCTCAAAAGCTTTCTCAACGAACAAATGATAAATAGGCGCAGCGCTCGTTCCATATCCACCATCGTCCAACTGATAGGGCGGATTACCGATAATGACATCGAACTGCATGTCGCCTCCGAACAGCTCGGCCGCTCGAGCTTCAATATTATCGCTGTGAATGAATGTGTAGGCATGAGTTTCAAACTCATCACCTCGGTCCAAGGTTTTCTGCCCGGCCCCGCAATATAGGCACTTACCGTCAACCCAGGTATGCTCCATACGTTGAAACCAAATGTTCCCGTCATCGCTCGAAAATGTCTTAGCGATAGAATGCCTTCCCTTGGCATGTTTGGAGCAATAGACGCTACGGCGTGCGAGGAGACTGGTGAGCCGAGTGATTCCAATGCCGAAGACCTGTTTGGTTAGAATATGGTCGACACGATCCTCGAGGTTCGGGATCTCGTCCGCCAATCCCTTGGTCAGATGGTTCGTGATCTCCCGCAGGAACACGCCCGACTTTGTGCAAGGGTCCAGGAATCGAAGGGAGGCGTTCGACCAAATGTTTGCGCCGTCATGATCAGCGGCCCAAGCCTCGGCTAGGGTGTCGAGCATCCTACCCGCGAACTCAGGAGGAGTGAAGACTTCATCATTGGAGAGGTTCGCGATACAGGTCAATACATCCGGATTCCGGCCCCGCAAAGAAAACCGCACTTGGCCGTTCATAACTTTTCCTTTAGGCTATCACCGGACACCGCGGCGGCAAGGTCGCTCACCGTAGCAGGCGGATGGGTTTTCTCAGGTGTAAATATCTCGTGCTTCCCGATTTGGGCAAACAATGAATCCTCCTGGCCCAAAGTCGATATCTTAGTCAGGATATCAAGACGGAAATCGCGCCGTTGAAACCTGCCCTTCCCCAGATAACCCCATTCGGAAAAGATGATCGGTCGACCCTCGGCAGAGCGCATAGTCAGGGCGTCGCCGTGTACAAGGTTAAGAGATAAGACATGGATTGCTGCCCGATAGAGATCGTCCGACTCGTTCAAATCCAGATAATCCGCCAAGATTTCCAGCATATTGTCACGACATTCAGCGATATTGTCCGGTAGCAGTTCAATACCGTATACACACATAACGGCGAGAAGTGCGTACTGTCGTTTATCGAAGTCGGCCTGTCCATATTTGAGTTCAACGGCGGCAAGTTTTCGCTTCAAGACCTGGACCAGGAAGTTCCCGCTCCCGCAGGCCGGCTCCAGGAATCGAGAATCTATCCGCTCTGTTTCGCCTTTAACAAGGTCGAGCATGGTTTCGACCATCCAGAGAGGAGTAAATACCTCGCCATGATCGGCGACACGTTGTTTTGATTTGATTAAGCTCATGGTTACCCTTAATGGTCCTTTTTTGATAGAATGCAGACAGACTTGATACTCTATGGTATCTCAGGATACGGCAGGGGACAAGATGTTGTCATTCCACCCCCTCGAGTTGGACTTAGTATTCAATAATCTCCTGCTCCACACCCTTCCTTGTATCCTGGATTCTCTCGACTAGCTTCTCGATCCCCTTCAGTTGCCGTGTAACATCCTTGAGTCGCGAAAGGCGGGAGAGCCTGACCGCGTCGAGTTCGTACGCCCATGGCAGGTATTGATCAAACGTTGACTCATCCATCCGATGCGGAATGACAGAGGCCCCGGCTGATTCCGACAACTCTTGAAGAATTAGAATTCCATCGGGATCGAGATCTCCCGCATGGTGTAAAGTGAAGCCCGATTGTACCAATGCCCGGGCCAGGATTATCACCGCGGGGTTAGGATGGCCAGCTGTATAAACCAGGCAACTATAGCTGGTATCCTTTCCTGATAGGGCATAAAAGGTTTCCTTGTTTTCCACGAACAGTACAGATCGTTCCATTCCAGGCTCTAGGAGCCGTATCGAGCGTATCGATCGGGCGGTCTGCCCCGGTATTCCTAAGGGAAGCCCTGCACTGTTTGCAAGCGCGGGTTGGATCCCGAAGTCAAGTTCAATTCTCCCTGCTATCAATGTATCCGGGAAGTTTCTATTCAACACGGAAAGGTCTGGTACTTCTATTCCCGCATCGGATGCACGTTGAAGGATTGGCTTGGCGTGATGAACTATTGCCTCGAGACGCTTGGACTCTGAGAAGAGAAGAATTGAAAGAGCTCGGGGTGTAATGCCGTGCAACTCGGTATCTTTACCTCGTTCTTCGAGGGCATTGAAGATACACCTTAGGCCGGTAATGAAGTCGGCGTCCATGCCTGCACTTGCATCTTCGGGGGATAGATTCTCGTAGAGGAAGCTGAAAAATGGCTGATACGTTCCCGATTCAGCCACTTCCAATCTCGCGCGCATTCGAGCTTCGTCCAGGACTGCAAGCGGTGATGGTTTACCAAGACGTTTATATAGTTCCGGGGGATCCTTAAGGGTTAAAGACTCAATTTCCTCACGTTTCCGATGACGTTGCCATGTGATCCTGACAAGCCCATCACGTTCCAAAGATTCAGCGGCTTCTAGAAAGGATTCTATTGGGTCTGGTCCGGAGGATTGAAGCTCCGGGAACACTGATCTCACCTTGATCCTTATCTCTCGACCTCCTACCGCAGCTGCGGAGGAAGGAAATCGATCGGCGAAAGATGTCAGTATCTTTTCCTCCCACTTCGTCATAGCGCAATCTCTAATTTGTGGTAATCCCGAACCGTAGCAGTATAGCCATGTCGGATGACAAGGTTTACATGATCGACGTGCGGAGCGATGGATTCAAGCTTTCCGGGGGGAACGGCAATAAGCGTCTGAAGGCCCATTTGGCGATAAAACTGGAGGATAGTCCCCGTACGCTCGTCATCAAGCTTATCGAAAGCCTCATCAAAGAGAACCAACCGGATGGTGGAATCAGGTTTAACTTTGAAGAATCGGTAAAAGCTGGCAGCGATAGCAACATAATAAGGCGTTTGCGCCTCTCCGCCTGATTTTTCACGAAGCACCTTCGAGAGAGAGAGCTCCACAGCTTTACCAGTGGAAGGATCGACGGATTGGAGGTCTCTCATGCGAATATCATAGCTGAAGTATGTTCGATAATCACAAATCGCTCGTAGCTCGGCTGAATCCAACGAAGAATGAAGGATTTGATCAAATAGCCGCTCCGCGGCCTGCCTTTCGGCGGGATCCACGAGTTGGTCAAAGAGGCTTCCCTCAAAGGCGGAGATTTCCGACGTTTTTCGGACGATCTCAATTTGACCCTTGCGGTCAGGCCGTTCCTCCAGAGAGAACCTGTACTGATTATTCCCGAAGGTTAGCGATTTTAGTGTTTCATTGATCTCGCGGAAACTTTCACGAGCCCCCTCTATGAGTTCGTTTAGCCGGGCAATGAAATGATCCTTGAACTCAACTTCTGCGTCCCGGCGAGCTTTCGCGATCCGATCTATGTACTTAGGGAGCTCCGAAGATTTAAGACGTTGAAGCAGGGCGGCAATTGTAGGGATCTCTTCGACTTCGGCAGCAATTATAACGTTGTTGTCGTGACAATACTTTTGAACAAGACGACGGAATTCTTGCAAGGATTTATCTCGCTTTGTCTCGAACCCCTTACGAGTGCTTGGATAGTTTTCCGAAATCTCCTGGGCACTAGAAGATTTCAACCGTTCAGCAGAATACCGTTCACATTCCGTGGCAATATCCGCGTTCTCTTGAAGAAACTGGTTCAACGCATCTTGGAAAGTTATGACGCGAACTTCTATCTTCAGTCGATTTGATCTAGTTATCTCAAGTTCTTTTTCTTGTCGTGCTGTCTCAGCGGCCTTTGCCAACAATGTCGCATCGAGCTCACGGATCCTTCTCCCGAGTTCTTCAATTTTCCGTGCCGAATCACGGAACGTGCTTGTATCGAATCCTTTCAACTCACCGCGAAGCTCATCGGCTCCTGATTCCAGACTGGCCAATTCTGCTACGGTAGGATACAAACCCATCGCCTCGACAATTAATCGCAATGCCTTTTTAGTTACTTCAAGCCGCTCTTGTGTATCAGAGATGCTGCTCTCACAATCGGCTATTTCCCTTCCAAGACGTACAACTTCACTCTCGAGAAATTTACGTCGAGTCTCCCGGGCGGATCGTCCAAGCCACAGGCTCGAATAGATGCCCTCCTTGATTCTTTGAGCCGTATGCTGAGAGTAGGACATGCAATCTTTTGTCACCGACTTCGAGTAATTCTTGAGGGTAGTAAGATCAGCGGTCATTACATCACCGAGCACATACTCTAGATAGGCACGGGCCCAAGGAGATTCTGAGCTCACGAGTTCAGCCAGTGATCCGGGTCGCACCTGGACATCACGCATTTTTGCAATATTCGGTAATGCCACACCTGCTACGGTGCGAGGCATACCATTATAGACCTGCAATGCCGCTTGAAAAGAATCAGGAGACACAATGACGGAAAAACGTAATGTATTCAGCCAACCCTCAATGGCATTACACCAATCGGCCGATATTACCTCCGCGAGATCCGCGAGTATCCATGCTTCGATGTTCTTCGAGCAAAGCTCATCGCGAAGGGCAACGGAAGACTCCGGAAACCGACGAATACCCCGTTCAAGATCAGCAAGTTCTGAAGTCGCCTCGCGCAATTTAATTTCCACGTTCTTTCGATCGTCATTTAATCGATCAAGGTCTCTCACGAGTTCACTCCGCCTCTGATCGAGGCACTCGTGGTCGAGTTCTGGACTCCGAGCGAGGTCCGGCTCCTGACTATCTATTAGATTGGAACACTGCCTTCGTAGAAAGTTACAACGATCAACTTTAGATCGAGTTTCGGAAATACGTCTCTCTATATCCTCCAAACGCTCCTTGAGTCTTGAGTAAAGTAAATGTTTTTCATTTCGAGAAAGCGATGATTCTTCATCACGACGGGCGGATTCTAAGACAATCTTTCGTTCGGAATTCGCTTGTACCTCCTGCTTTAAGGAAGTTATTGCTATCGTCAACGACTTTTCGAGGTCAACATTGTGCTTCAATTCAACTTCTTCAAGTTGTAAGTCCACAAGGTTTTTTAGATAGTCTTGCTGCTTCAGCACGCGTTGAAAATTGGAGTATGAATCCGCAGAAGCCATTACCTCTTTTAAGCTTTCGATGCGGCGTTTTGTATCATGAGCTTGCATTTCGGCCCGTTTATAACTCTCGAGGTTGGCCTTCATGTCTTTCACATTTAAGGGTTGCTCTTCGAGGATATAATCGCAAACGAATTTGTCGACTGAAACCAGAGGGCTGAAACTGATAGATCGTGTGAAAGCCTCCAGATATGGATTAAACGTGGTCATACGACGGAAGACGCCAAGTCTCGAGGTAAGGTCACGTCGATACTGAGTGGCTGAATCGTAAATGGTGGCTCCCCGTGATTGCAGTCTGTCTCGGAACTGTCGATAGGATAGCACGCGATTATCATCCGCCTTGACGTCTACAGAATCTGCAGTTACATTATCGCAGATCCAGAAATGATCCGAAGTCCGACCATCTACCCATGCTTCCGCGCAAGCACCTGCCAGAAACCCGCCTCCATCGGCCGAAAACTCAAGAATAATATGGGCTACTGAGTCATCTCGAAGATATTCCGTTGTGTCGCTCCCGAGTTTACAGCGGATATAACTCGCGAGATCTCTACCGCCTCGACGATCCCCCGCGGCCGTATTAAAACGAGCCTTACGGAGATCAGCCGCTAAAGCATACTGTATCGCATCCACGATCGTGGACTTCCCAGCCGCATTATCCCCGGTTAATAAACAAAAATTCCCCACGGGGACCAGGACATCATTGAAAAAATGCCAGCCCACAAGCCGGACCTTTTCTAAGGTGATCATTCGGGGTCCTCCCCGGAAAGGTCTTCCTTAGAGACGGCCGCTGATATTTCGTCGATCCCCTTTTGATCCAAGACCATGGCTAACGAGGGGTAGAGGACGATAATGCCATCGGGATTGGCCGGGTCTGACGGGATTTCCATCAGCCGACAGCCTGCCAGTTTTCGAAGAACCGTCTCAAGGCGTGTTTTTTTTAGATCGTCGCCAACGACTGCACGGTAGCGCTGCGCAAATTCAAATACCGATATAGAAGGGTATCCTGTTAAAGAAAGTTCAGTGCGCTTCTCCTCGAACATCAGCCGAAACACGAGGAGAGCGCATGTTTCATCTCGGCTTAACCGCAGACGCATATCGTGCCCCGCACGGCACGCCACCACGCCTAGTATCTCATCCCGCCTAAGCTCCATATCAGCACATCCAAACCAAGCTTCCAAAAGTCGGATGTTTCGTACGGCAAAGTCATAGACCTGGTCACTTCGCTCAATGCCGCGGACGAGGAATGTGCGAGAAAGAAGAGTTCTCACGGCAGCTTTAAAAAGGTCAAACTCTGTATCGCTTAATTCACCGATTAGAATTAAGTTTTCAGCATCTACTGTCATTTTCTTCCTCTGAACACAAGGTCGGGCATCTCATAACCAGCTGAAATGACTCGCTCGGAAAGACCGTTCTCTACAAAATACCGGAAACGTCCTTTTCTACCATCCGCGTAGAGCACGGCATATAGAAGACGGACAAAGGAATCCACATCGGTAACCAATTCGGAGGACGTTAGAGGGCGTTCCGTACCCCCCGCTTCGTCCAACCAGGCGGCGATTTTATTCGGGCCCAACTGTCGTTCGAGTCTTAATCGAAGTTCGGCTTCAGCCTGCTCCAGCCCTTCATAACTGGCACCGGGCGGTCCTGCAGAGGGAGAGAGGGCCTCTCTAAGCCAGCGACGATATCGCGATTCCGGTGCGATCAAGCGCACCTGATATAGATGATGCGTGAATCCACGAGTGCGTGATTTTGAGCCAGCCAAAGCATGTGCAACCGCGATTATCCTTCCGGCGATGGATGACTCGGGCTCGAGCATAGCCCTAACCCGTTCGACACTTACCTTCGCGTATAGCATGTTGCGACGATCAATCTCATCCAAGAGCGGATCGATGGAACGCAAAATGTCGCGAATTTCTTCCAGCATTGTCGCAAGCCGTTGCCGGGCATCTTCTACTGTACAGCGGGAGGTTCTCGAGTACTTGAGCGCGCTAGTTTCTATCCAATCTCTATCTGTGAGAAATTCCGCAATTCGCCTGAGAATCCTAGGTCTGTAACGTGATAGGTTGTCGGAAGTTTTGAGTCGACGATACGCCCCTTCCAAAATATCATCTGCATAAAGATCATAATGGAGATGTAGAAGCTCCGGGATACTCCCGGTGGAATTCGTAGAGAGTCGTTCATAGTGCTCTTTGATACTCTGCGATAGAACCTTCAGGGAGTCACCCAATGCAACTGTAGCCTCGTGAGCGTTCAAGACAGCATAATGCCCATTCTCCGAGGCGGCGTCCGAATTTAAAAGTGAATATATTGCCACCACATGGCTTTCATACTCCGTCTTTAAACCTTCCTCGACCTTTGCTAATGCTTCAAGAAATGGTTTTGCCCATGGTTGAATATTGATAACTCTGGTGTAATCCGGGAGTTCTTCAACGGAGAGCCAACCGTACCGTACGAGCCTATTCAGCATCCGCGATGCCAAGGCGCGGGCCGGTTCAAATAGTGTTTCAGGATAGGAGGATGCTTCCTTTTCATCAGCTACTTTAGATTTTGTAAAATCATTTGAATCTAAAACTTCATCCCCCTCTTGATTTTCCGAGTCCTCTTCAGCGATTTGAGCACGATGTAAGTTGATGTAATCAGTCATCTTGCTGATGATTACATTCCGCTCGACACCATGGGTTGATTCCTGAAAAGATCGATAGAAGAGAGAAAGAAGTGCAGCGTAGTGCTCTCGGTTTGGGCTTGAAAGGGGGGAGAAGAAGCTCGCAGGCAGTGTAGAGAAGACACCTTGCCGAACACTATCCATTTCAGGCTAATTCCTTTTAATGTCAGTATACCTTGTGTGCCACTATTTGGTATATGAAAAAAGCCAGAACCGCTACAAATCAATGCTACCTAGCTGCGAATGATGAATTCATGGGTTAGCTGCAATATTATATAGTGATATAACAGATGTGTTTTCCCTAAATAGATTTGTTGATTTGTTGACATTTTTTATCATTTTTCAAACAGTAGACGTAGTTACTTCAAACCTTTTCTGACTAAAATATCTTATTATGAAATTCTGTTGACAAGTCTGCATTCAGATATAAAACTTGTTATGTGCGTGATTTTTCTTGGCGGCTATTGGCTGGTGTTTCCGCGCCATCCTGGCGCGGAAAGCCTAGACTATTGCACTATAAACCAATTTGTCTGAAAAATTTAATAAACGCTTCATTGTTTAGTAATCAAGCAATGGTGGATTGTGGTTAATCTATGAAAGATAAAGTCTCCTAATTCTGAGTATTTTTTCACAGCTGAAATTTCCTATGAATAAAGATAGTAAGAAGGATAGTATACTCTTTGAATATTATTCTCGTCCATTTTTGTTATTTCATATGGAAATTACAAATAAAAATCTATTATCAAAAAAAGAAAGTAGATTTAGAAAAAACTTCTGGCAATTAGTCCCCGTAAAGACATATGAATACAACAAAGCGATAGAAATTATAGATTCATACGTAGGATTGTTGAATTACTATGCTAAAGAAACCATTTCTAAGCATTCGGTAATATATTGGTTACATATCTATCGACGTTTGTCACTTGGTCCAATTGGGAATGACAAGAGGCCACAATCAATTGCATTAACAAGAGCTGCATTAGAAGCGCTTATTCAGAAATATGGACAACTCCATAAATGTAATGGAATCGAAAATTCAAATGACATTGATGTTTCGAAAATATTTCGTGGACTTCTACTATCCGAAGACTTCCGTCTTGAAAGAGAAAAGTTAATTCAAGGCAAGGGAGAAACTGTATTAACTAATTTTGGAACGCAAGAGCTATTAGAATTTTATGAAATTGAAAAAATTGCCTACGAAATATGGAGAGCAGGAGCAATAAAAAGAATATTAGCAAAAGGAACTACGTTATCTGTAATTGAGAGAGAACCATATTTCATTGATAATAGGAACGAAGAATTAAATCATTGTGTTGAAGTGTATGATAAAAGAATAAGGAACGGATTCGCGACTTCTAGTGGTGTTTGGTGGGGCAAAGATATTGGCTCAAATCAGGGCACGATCTTTACTCCAGTTTATAACTGGGAAAAGATAAAGTTCGGGAATTATAACCAATTGATAACAAAAAGGTACAACGCAAAACTTGATGAAGATTGTGTACTTAATTTCCTTTGGTATCCGTATAACATTAAGGATTTCTATAATGCGCATAAACCTTATGCAAACGAATTTTTAAAGAAAAATGGTGTAAGTCTTGAAAGCGTTTTAGTAGTGGTAATTTCTATTTGTGTTTTTTCATTTGATTTAGCTATGAATGCTGGTATAGATAAATTTATTCATACATGGAAAAGGGGGTATTTATATATTTATAAAAATGAAGTAATATCGCAGCAAGTTTTAAACTATAAAGAGTATGCAGAAAAAATGCTAATCGTTGAAAAGATACACCCACAAGATATTGAAAAAGCAATTAAATTTTGGACACTGGATAGTAAAAGGCAAGAGAATATTGATAGTCTATACTCTGGTCCTCATCAAGTCTTTTTACCATATTCAAAGGATGAGAGTTTAATTGATTTGGCATGGATTGGTAGAAGATTATATGATCTGTTTTACAATGTTAATATTAAAGATCAGAATTTTAAAGGAGATGCGTTAGAAATCGCCGTAGGAAGGCAAAATAGCATATTACCAAAAAAGTCTTGCGAATCGTTTAACGGAGGAAAAAGGCAAATAGATTTTGCAACAGAAAAAGAGGATATATTAATAATTGTCGAATGTAAGGCAGTAGCAAAATCAATAGCATACGACCGTGGAATTAAGCGTGCTATTGATTATCGTACAGAGAATGTTGTAAATCGAGCATTGACGGAGATCGACGATAAAGCTTTGTTTTTATACAATAATGTTACTGGTAAAAATTATAGCATAATAAAATATAAGTATATTTTACCTCTAGCAGTTAGTCCGTTTGTAGAATATATGCCATCGCTTGAGAGCAAATATTGGATTGATAGAGAACATCCAAGAGTGTTAACGCCGCTTGAACTGAAAAGTTTTCTAAACACAATGGGAAATATAGGTCATATGAATAATATAATTAAATTACGTAACTAACTCTAGAACAGTTAATATATAATTAGTCATGATTATATAAATATTAATTGTACAGAGCGAGAAATTGCCTGACAGTAGTTCCTGCGCTACGGCCTGCCCGCGCCCCCCTTGCCGCTTCCCCCTCCCGGGCCCACCCCCATAGGCTTACCCCCCTGCGAAGGAATCCTATGATCGTCCGGGAGGGATTCGCCGCGAGCCGGCGAGCGGCAGACTCAACAGGGGGGTGCGGTTTCTGTACGCCCCTCCGTTCGTCGCAGTCCTGGGGTAGCGTACAATATCTTTCGCACAATTGGTCATTGAAAGAGGCGTCTCCATCTGGTTTAGTTAGGTTACCACACCGCAACAAACCAAAAAGGAGACGCCATGAGCGAAGGACGCCCACAAGGAAAGATTATAAGCATCGACGAGGGACTCGTGAAGAGCCAGCTCGGCGAAGTGGTGCGGGAGACGGTCGAGCAGACCTTGAACAATCTGCTGGACGCCGAAGCGGATGAACTGTGCGGTGCGAGACGGTATGAGCGCAGCGTAAGCCGCCTGGATACTCGGGCAGGGCATTATGAACGGAACCTGCATACCAAGGCGGGGATGGTGAAACTCAAGGTGCCTAAGTTGAGGACCATACCCTTCGAAAGCGCGATCATCGACCGGTACCGTAGGCGGGAATGCTCGGTGGAAGAAGCGCTCATGGAGATGTACCTGGCTGGCGTATCCGTACGCCGCGTCGAGGACATCACCGAAGCCCTCTGGGGTACCCGGGTATCCGCGGGTGTCGTCTCTAAATTGAACCAGGAGCTGTACGACAAGATCGATACTTGGCGGAACCGGAAGATAGAAGGCTCGTTCCCGTACGTATACTTGGACGGAATCGTCCTAAAGCGAACCTGGGCGGATGAGATCCGCAACGTGTCCATCCTTGTGGCCTTTGGCGTAAATAACGATGGGTACAGGGAAATCCTGGGTGCCTGCGAAGGGGCCAAGGAAGACAAATCCGGCTGGGGATCGTTTATCGCTTCTTTGAAGGACCGTGGGCTTACCGGGGTTCGGCTGTTCATCTCCGACAAGTGCATGGGACTTGTTGAATCCCTCGGTGAGTACTACCCCGAAGCCCAGTGGCAGCGCTGCTCGGTCCACTTCTATCGCAACGTGTTTACCAACGTTCCTTCAACGAAGGTGAAGGATGTAGCAGCAATGCTCAAGGCCATTCATGCCCAGGAAGACCGCGAAGCTTCGATCGAGAAGGCAGAACAGGTCATAGAAAAGCTCAAGGTCATGAAGCTGTCCGTGGCGGCAAGGACCGTAGAAGAAGGCATACGGGAAACGCTTACCTACACGTCATTCCCACGAGAGCATTGGAGAAGCATCCGGACGAACAACCCAATGGAGCGCATCATGCGGGAGATTCGAAGGCGGACACGAGTCGTGGGAAACTTCCCGGACGGAAGATCCGCGCTGATGCTCGTAACAGCGCGTTTACGATACATCGCTGGCCGAGAATGGGGAACCAAACGGTACATGGACATGAATAGGTTGGCCGGTATGGCCAGCTACCAGGTGCTGGACGCGTAGCCCGCGATAACCAGATGAAGCGCTTAATTGTGCGAAAAAAGCTTGACGTTATCAGTCCTGGCTCCTCGCTCCGGAACTACAGAAAGCCCTCCGCGTGGGAAAGCAGCTATCTCCCTTGTCTTCCTATACTGGTCTCTAATAATCTTGGTGATGATCTGGCTCTCTCCAAAACTATAGACATGAAAGATTAATAAAAAAAAATAGAATCTGGGTTAGAGTATTGGTTTTCCACATGAGCCTTCGGAGGACTACAATAAAGTCCGGAGAAGGCGATTGTGGTAAACGGGACAACTTTTTAATTGCATCAAGTTGTGCTTTTAGCCCCTTGCCCCCCCACCGTACAAAAAATGTGCCAATCCGCTTCCTGATAGCTCGGTGTAGTTCAGGACAGCTCAGGAGAATCCTGAGTT
>ENA-UOWG01000375-UOWG01000375.1-activated-sludge-metagenome-genome-assembly--contig:-NODE-375-length-61404-cov-6.335572_pt1 | contig 61404 bp, 61 predicted proteins | sample MGYA00238147_ERZ761563 | MGnify/ENA primary metagenome ERZ761563 (study PRJEB28884, sample SAMN05720216) | anaerobic digester metagenome | isolation source: active sludge of municipal...
TATGGGTTATGGGTTATGGGTTATGGGTTATGGGTTATGGGTTATGGGTTATGGGTTATGGGGGGGACTGTCAACCCGATGACGCGGGAAACCTTCCGGACGAGTTTAACGAGGTCTGCAAGAAGGTTTGGAATGCCCGCAGCGAAGGTTTCTCTCTCCATCTCCATTATCATCTAACCCCTTGTAATGAAAAGTAAATGAGATATGAAGATTGGTAATTATCTTTTTATCCATCACCCATCACCTGTAACCCATCACCCGTTTTTCCATTTGGCACACTTATTGCTTCCTACCTCCCGCAGGAGGACCTTAAATGGCAAGGGAAAAAGCAGACCGCGAAGAAAAGGAAGAAACCAGGAAACAGGGACCCGTGGAAAAGGGACAGGGACAGGGACAGCCGGAACTGGAGGAACCTGTCAAAAAGAAGGGTAAATTCAAACTTATCCTCATTATCATACTGGTTCTTATTGTCGGAGGCGGTGCCGGAGGTTACTTCGTGTTCGGTAAGAAGCTCATGGCAAAATATATGGGAAAGCATACTGAAGAGGAGCCAAAACAGGAAGCGGCCCAGAAAAAAGAGCTTGTCGGACCTATCCTACAATTGGAGCCTTTTGTCTTTAACCTCACCGGAAACCAGGCAAAGTACGCAAAGGTGACACTTGGCATAGAGGTGAAAGACCCGAAGGTCATGGAAGAAACAAAAAAGATGGTCCCCGTGATCCGCGACAAGATCCTTTTTATTTTCGGCACCAAGGCGCCTGAAGTTCTCATGGATGTCAACCAGCGAGAGGCGATCAAAAAAGAGGTCCACGCAAGCCTGAAGGTACTTTTCAAGGATGGTGAGGAACTTAAAGGCGTGTATATCACTGATATCATAATCCAGTGAGGTAATGATGGAACAGGTTCTTTCACAGGCTGAAATAGACGCGCTGCTCGGCGGGATATCGGAAGGGGATATCCAGACAGAAGCACCGCCCGAAGAGGTGCAGCCTGAAGTACAAAGAGAGGTGGCAGATTTTGATTTCATTCGCTTCACAAAGGGAAAGAAAGAGAGGCTGCCAGCCCTCGAGTTCATATATGACAGGTTCTCGAAGTCTTTCCGGTCGGCCCTTTCCCTGTTCATGGAAAGGGAGGTAGAGGTCGGCCCGGCGCCTATTCAGTACATTGAGTACAGCGAATTCATAAAGACCCTCCCCCTGCCGACGAACATGAACATTGTCGTGACGGAGAACCTCAACGGGTTCTTTATAGTGATCTTCGATGCGAAGCTGATCTTTTCAGTCCTGGAGACGGTTTTCGGGAGTTCCACTATATCGGCCCCCAGGATCGAGGGAAGGGAGTTCACCAAGATCGAGTTCAACGTGATCAAGAAACTCATAGACCTTGTTTCCGTGGAGATGGAAAAGGCCTGGGAGCCTGTATACAAGATACACTGCAAATATTCACGGTCGGAGATAAACCCCAATTATATCACAATGGTAGCCACTGAAGAAACCGTGAGTCTCAATGAGTTCTCCATCGAGATAGGGGACATAACGAGCTGGATGAAAATATGCATGCCCTATGGCGTCCTCGACAGCATAAAGGGCTATCTTATCTCGACGCCTTCACGGGAAGACATGGAGATGCGTGAAAGATGGTTCGCAAGCATGCGGCAGCAGATAATGGAAGTGCCGATAGAGGCGCGGGCTGTTCTGGGGAGAAAGAAGATGTCCCTCCAGGAATTTGCGAAACTGGGCATTGACAACGTGATCATGGTCGATCGTTACGTCAATGACGCCATTGACATCGAGATCCATAAAAAAACGAAGTTCCGGGGCAAAATGGGCATTTTCAAAGGCAGCAAGGCGGTAAAGATCGAGGAGATCGTTCAGTGATTAAGCTTTGGAACGATCTGTATCCGGCCCTGCCGGCACCGTGCCGGATAGGGACCATGGAGGAAAAATGGAAGAACTTTTAAACGAAACACCAGGTCCGGTCGCGAACGAATCGGCAAAAAGATTCGAGATGAACATTGACAGTCTTCTGGACATCTCGGTGGAGATCTCGGTTGAGATTGGCCGGACAAAGCTTACCATCGGGGAGCTCCTCGCCCTCACGAAAGGCTCAATAGTGGAGCTCAACAAGATAGCGGGCGAATCTATCGATATCTACGTCAACGACAAGCTTCTCGGCAAGGGTGAGATCGTTCTTGTCAATGAGAGGCTCGGAGTGAGGGTAATGGAAATACTCACACCCAAGGAACGCGTCCAGGAGCTTGGTTGATGGATACCTATCTGGGCATAGTGAAGGTCATTTTGATCATGGCCGGCATGATCGCCGGTATCTACCTGCTGAGCAGATACGCCGGCAAACTGAATCTCAAATTCAAGCCCAAAGGGGCGGAAAGCTACGGTTTGAAGAAAGTCGATACTGTCTATCTCGGGTACAAGAAGTTCATCTCCGTGGTCGAGGTCAAGGACCATGTCCTTGTCATAGGGGCGGGAGAAAAAGAGATATCTCTTCTTGCAAGGTGGCGGAAAAAGGGTGATATCGAATGAGAAGCCTTGTTATAGCATGCATTGTTCTTTCACTTGTCGTTGTACCGGTGGTCGTCTCAGCCAAGACGGACAAAAAGGCAGCACCGGCCGCGGGCAATATACTTAACTCAATAACCGGCTCTGACGGGGGGCGCAACCTCATCAATATAGTCATCGTGCTGACGGTCCTCGCTTTTGCCCCGGCCATCCTGCTGCTCATGAGCTCGTTTACACGGATCATAATAGTCCTGTCATTTTTACGGCAGGCAATGGGCATTCCGCAGCTTCCCCCGAACCAGGTGCTCATAGGCCTCTCCCTTTTCCTGACGCTTTTCGTTATGGCTCCAACCTATGACAGGGTCAACGAGAACGCGCTCAAACCCTATCTTGCAAACAAGATGGGTTTTGAAGAGTTCATGGACAATTCATCGAAGGAAGTGAGCGCCTTCATGCTGAAGCACACGAAAGAGAAAGACCTTGCGCTTTTCCTCAATATCGCGAACCTGAAAAGGCCAGAGGGGCCAAAGGATCTGCCGCTTCGGGTCATTGTCCCGGCCTTCGCCATCAGCGAATTGAAGCGGGCCTTCCAGATAGGTTTCCTCCTGTACATACCGTTTCTCATGATAGACATGGTTGTCGCCAGCGTTCTTTTGTCGGCAGGCATGATGATGCTGCCGCCGATCTTTATTTCTCTTCCCTTCAAGGTGATGCTCTTTGTGCTCGTGGACGGTTGGAACCTCCTCGTGGGGTCCATTATTAAAGGTTTTCAATAGGAGATATTATGAGTCAGGACCTTGTAGTCCAGATATTCAGGGATTTTCTTAAATCGACGCTTGTGCTCATGTCGCCGCTTCTGATCGCGTCCATCGCGGTGGGGCTCATCGTGAGCATCTTTCAGGCGGCCACGCAGATACATGAAATGACGCTTGTTTTTGTGCCCAAGATACTTGTCATTTCGGTCTGCCTCATCGTTCTTTTCCCATGGATGATGAATTTTGCCATCACCTTTACGGTGAACATTATAAGCAACATACCGATGTATGTGAGATAGATGAACGTAGCCATCGACATAGAGGCCCAAAAGTTCATACTCGTTTTTTTCCGGGTTGCGGCAGTGCTGTTCATGGTGCCGCTTTTTTCGGCGCGCTTTGTTTCAGGCCTGTTCAAGGGTGGGCTGGCCCTTCTTATCGCCTTCCTTCTCTACGAGCTCGTCAAGACGAACATTGTGCTGGGGCAGGACACTTTTTCCCTTTTCCTGCTCTCAGGAAAAGAGGTCTTCGTGGGCGCCGTCATCGGTTTCATCATCCGGCTCATTTTTATCTGTGCCAGCATATCGGGCGAGATAATATCCTTTCAGTCCGGTTTTTCCTTTGCCCGCTTTATGGACCCCTATTCGATGACGCAGGTGTCGATCCTGGAGCAGGTCAAGAACATAATAGCCCTTATAATGTTTTTCGTCGTGGACGCGCACCACATGCTCATCAAGGGTGTGGCGTACAGTTTCAGCCAGCTGCCCGTGGGCGCAGTGACCCTCAACTCTTCTATCGCGGGCTACCTTGTGACCGCCACGGGGAAGATATTCGCGGCCGCATTCAGGATAGGCGCCCCGATAATCGTGACGCTCTTTCTCGTAGAACTCTCCTTCGGCATGCTTTCCAGGATGATCCCCCAGGCAAACGTATTTGTTGACGGCATTCCGATGAAGATACTGATAGCCGTGACGATGCTGGGTCTTTCGCTCGGCTATATCGTACCGAACATAGGCGGTCTATTCAAAGGACTGGAAACGGACTTTATCCGGGTGATCCGGATGATGGGATAAAAAATGGCTGACAGCTTTCAGGAAAAAACGGAACAACCAACTGATAAGAGGTTGGAGGACGCGCGGAAAAAAGGTAAGGTGGCCGTTTCCCGTGAGATCAACACCACTTTTATCATCCTCTTTTCCACCATTTTCCTTTACTTCACCGTTTCAAAGGGTTTCCAGGAACTGTTCAAGGTTTACGCAAATTTCACCCGCAATGCCAACATGGAGGTCGGGGCAGGGAACATCTATGATATCATGTTTTTCGCCGTTACCCGCTGGTGGATGATCGTCCTGCCGGTGTTCGGCCTTATCACCTTTCTCGCCCTCTTCAGCGGTGTCCTCCAGTCGGGTTTCATGTGGAGCTTCGAGGCGATGAAGCTCAACCTCAACAAGGTCAATCCCGTTGAGGGGATAAAGAACCTTTTCTCGAAGAAATCGGCCGTAGAGGTCCTTAAGGGAATAATAAAGATAATTCTCCTTATCTATATAGCACGCAGCCTCATCATGAAGCAGATGCCCGTGATCTTCGGCCTGACGGGCCAGGATACGGCATCCATAGTCAGCTTCCTCGGCGAGGCCTCCTTTGCGCTGACCCTCAAGGTCGGCATAGTTTTCCTCTTCCTTGCGGCCCTCGATTTCATGTACCAGAAGTGGGATTTCAAAAAATCCATGATGATGACCATGCAGGAGGTCAAGGAAGAATTCAAGGAGCGTGAAGGAAACCCCCTCGTAAAATCGAGGATCAGGACCCTGCAGCGGGAAATGGCGCGCCGCAGGATGATGGAGGACGTGAAGACGGCCGACGTGATCGTGACCAATCCCACCCATTTCGCAGTGGCGCTCAAGTATATGGCCTGGGAGATGCCTGCCCCTAGGGTGGTTGCAAAGGGTGCCGGTTTCATGGCCGCCAAGATCAAGGAAGTGGGGGCGAAGCACCGGGTACCTCTCGTTGAGAACAGACCGTTGGCCCAGGGCCTCTATTACGCAGTCAATGTGGGCGATTTCATACCGGAGAAGTTCTATCTCATCGTGGCCGAGCTCCTTGCAGGCATTTTCAAGAGAAAGTCGAAGGGGGCACTGTAATGGGTGCGATGGCGGCAGGACTGAGGAGCAAGAGCGACATTCTCGTGGCGGTCAGCGTCGTTTTTGTTATCATGATCATGATCGTTCCCCTCAACAGCTTTTTCATCGACATCTTTCTGTCGATGAGCATATCCATTTCCCTGCTCATACTTTTCATATCAATGTATATAAAGAAACCCCTTGATTTCTCGGTTTTCCCGTCGGTCCTGCTCATTGTGACGCTCTTCCGCCTTTCTCTGAACATTGCCTCGACACGGCTCATCCTTGTTCACGGAGATGAGGGTACCCAGGCAGCGGGTCTTATCATCAAAGGTTTCGGGACATTCATCGTCGGCGGGAATTATGTGGTCGGCGCCGTGGTCTTCCTTATCCTCATGATCATCAACTTTGTTGTCATAACAAAAGGTGCCGGAAGGGTGGCGGAAGTGGCGGCCCGCTTCACCCTCGATGCCATGCCCGGAAAACAGATGAGCATAGACGCCGATCTCAACGCGGGCCTCATCGATGACACCACGGCCCGCAAGCGCAGGGAACGTGTTGAAATGGAGGCCGATTTTTACGGCGCCATGGATGGTTCCAGCAAATTCGTCCGCGGAGACGCCATCGCCGGGATCATCATCATTTTCGTAAATATTGTGGGCGGTCTCGTTATCGGTGTCGTGCAAAAAGGGATGCAGATCAATGAAGCCCTCTCCGTTTACACGATCCTGACCATCGGCGAAGGCCTTGTTGCCCAGATCCCGGCGCTTCTCACATCCACTGCCGCGGGTATCATCGTGACCAGGGCCGCGAGCGAATCCAACCTGGGAAGCGATGTCGTTTCCCAAGTCTTCACCCAGCCCAAGGCCCTTGTCCTCGCGTCATTCGTCATCCTTTCCATAGGCATGGTCCCGGGCATCCCCCTCGTACCTTTTCTTATCCTTTCATCAATAACGTATGGCGCGAGTCATATAATGAAGAAGGCCCCCGAGGAGGAGATCGTGAGTCTTCCGGAGGTTTCTCCGGAAGCGAAGGAAAAGGCGGAGCTTATACAACCCCTGGAGATACTCGAGATCGAGATCGGGTACGGCCTCATACCAATTGTGGACGCCGAGCAGGGCGGGGAGCTTCTCGACAAGATAAGGGCCATCAGGAAACAGATAGCGGCCGAGCTCGGCATTGTCGTACCGCCCATGAAGCTGCGCGACAATCTCCAGCTTGGCGCAAACGAATATGTGGCCCTGCTCAAGGGTATCGAGATGGGAAGAGGCAGCCTCTTCACGGGGAGCCTCCTCGCAATGGGGCCGGAGGGGAAAGAGAAACCGGCCGAGGGGATCCCCACAAAAGAACCGGTGTTCAATCTCGACGCATACTGGATAGCGGAAAAAGACAGGGACAGATTCGTTGCCGAAGGGTTTACCGTCGTCGACCACCCGACCGTCATCGCCACGCACCTTACGGAGATAGTCAGGAACAACGCCCATGAGCTCTTGACGAGGCAGGAGACACAAAAGCTCATAGATACTGTTTCTTCGACACACCAGAAAGTTGTTGAGGAGATAGCCCAGAACCAGCTCAATATCGGGACGGTCCAGAAGGTCCTGCAGAACCTCCTCAGGGAGCAGGTGTCCATCCGCGATCTCATAACGATCCTCGAGGCGATCGCCGACGCATCTTCGTCGACGAGGGACCCCGATGTCATAACAGAATATGTCCGGCAGCGCATGGCACGCAGCATCCTCAAACCCTATCTTGTCGACGGCATCCTCAATATACACATACTTGAAAAGACGCTCGAGGAGAAGCTTCTGAACAGCGTCCAGACGACCGATCAGGGATCGGTACTTGCACTTGACCTGGCCTTCAGTCAGCGGTTCATCGAAAAGATCGGCAATGAAGCGAAGAAGGCCATGCTCCAGAACTACCAGCCGGTACTTCTTGTCCACCCGATCCTGCGGGGGAGGCTGAGGAAGTTCCTGGACCGTTATATCCAGGGGATCACCGTTATCTCCCATAACGAGATACCGCCTCAGATCAGGATACAATCAGTGGGGGTCATACGGATAAATGAAGGTTAAAACTTTTACATTTGACGATATTCGCAAAGGGATGGATGTTATCAAGGACCAGTTCGGCCCTGATACCATTATCATGGACATCAAGCAGAACAGCCTGAACGGCAACGGCTGGATCAAAAAGGGCTGCGAGATATCCATCGCCGTCGAGAACGACCCGGCAGCCGCCATTGAAAGCGACATCGGAGAGATAAGGAAAAAAACGGAGGCGATCTGGAGCGACGCGGCACGTTATCTCACGGAGCGCCTGACGTCCATAGAATCGGACATGATAGTCGACAGGCTCAAGGCATACCCTATGCCGCTCAAGGTCCTGTATGACAGGCTGGCAAGATCGGGTCTCGACCGGTATGTCATCATGTCGCTTTTGTCCGAGGTATATGCGGAGATAGGGACAATAGCGGAGAACAGCACAAAAGCCGTCTTTTTCCTCAAGGCCAAACTCGGCAAACGCATTGCGCTCTTCAACGCGGTGACAACGGATGAATCGCTCCTGCTGATGGGCCCCACCGGTTCCGGCAAGACCGAAACGGTCAAAAAACTTGCCTTCGCGATACACAACAGGGACATCAACGTTTCCGTGATCGGCTTCGACCCTGTCCGGAAAGGAAGCTGCGACGAGCTCCAGGCATTCTCGGCAAAAACAGGCATTTCCTTTCAGTTCGCGACCACAATAGAAGACCTCCTCAAGAAGTTCCGCGAAACTGAAGGCAGGAAGCTCGTAGACGTGACGGGCCATCTGGCATATCAGAAGGAGGTCCTTGACCCCTTCAGGGAAATAAAAAAGATCGCTGTTTTCTCAGCCGGGTCCAGGGACGAAACGATCGAGAACTACCTTGACAACATGAAGGGGGTTTCCATTGCAGGGCTCATCTTTACGAGGCTTGACGAGGAGCGCCGTCTTGGTCACCTGTGCAATACCATCATGAGGATCGGAAGGCCCATCGCGGCAATGACAAGGGGCGCCGGGGTGAATGATATCCTGATCCCGGACCACGAAACGTTCGGTAAGCTGCTCATAGAGGAAAAGGCATGTTGAAAAAACCACACAAGACGATCACGATCACGAGCGGCAAGGGAGGAGTAGGTAAATCCTCGATAGTATCGAACATGGCATACCTTCTGGGCAACATGAACAAATCGACCTTTATCCTCGATGCCGACCTTTCGCTCGGAAACATCGACATCATGTTCGGCATGGTCTCGAAGTTCAACGTCAAGGACCTTATCGACGGTTCCCGGCAGATAGACGAGGTTATCATGGAGGGCCCCTGCGGCATAAAGATCATTCCTGCGACATCAGGCGTGAGCGAGTTCGCGAACCTGGACACCAACGAAAGGTCGATCCTTCTCACATCGCTGCGCACCCTTCCGGAGCATGACTTTCTGATAGTGGATACCTCCGCCGGGATATCGTCCAATGTGGTTTATTTCAACTCCATGAGCGAAGAGGTATTTGTGGTCATCACGCCGGACCCTGCGAGCATTACAGATTCCTACGCGGTGATAAAGGTCCTGAGCAAGAAAACGGGCAGAAAGGATTTTAATGTCATTGTAAACATGGTGAAAGACGAAAAGGAGGCGTTGGGGATATTCAAAAAGATCGTCAACGTCACCGACAGGTTCCTGGATGTCTATCTGTACTATTTCGGCTTTATTCCTCTTGACAAGAACATAAACATTGCCACGAGGAAACAGAGGCTGTGGGTCGAGTATTTTCCGGACTCTTCAGCGACGCGGGCCCTAACACAAATCTGCAACAGGTTGGTGACATAATTATGTGGAAAAAAGGTTACGCAAAAACTTACAAGGATGAACGTGAAAGAACGATCGACGAGTTTATCCCCATAATCAAGCACCTTGCCTACAAGGTTTCCAGGCGTTACGAGGATGACGAGATCATTGAAGACCTCATGTCCGCCGGCATAGTGGGGCTGCTCGAGGCGATGGAGAAGTTTGATGCCTCCAAGGGGGCCAAGCTGAACACCTTCGCCTACCTCAGGATACGCGGCGCCATGATCGATGAGCTGCGTTCCCGTGACTGGTTTCCGCGCAGCGCCAGGTCGAAATCGAAGAAGATCAACGAGGTGGTGAGAAAGCTCGAGAATAAGCTGGGCAGGCTTCCCAGCGAGGAAGAGGTTGCCGAAGCGCTGGGTATGGATCTCGACGAATATTTTACAATGCTCAAGAACTACGGGAACCTCTCCGTGCTGAGTATTGAAGACCTCCACGAACTTCTGGGTGAGGACCGCGACAGGATCATACGCTATGTGACGGAGGATACCGACGATCCGGAGAAATGCGCGGAGATCCTGGAGCTGGAAGGGCTCATGGCAAAGGAGTTCGACAAGCTGCCGGAGAGGCAGCGCTATGTGTTGAGCCTTTACTATCACGAAGACCTGAACATGAAGGAGATCGCCCGGGTCCTTTCCATCACGGAGGCGAGGGTGTGTCAGATACATTCGCAGGCCATTCTCAATCTCAGGGCCACAATGAAAAGATATCTCCATCATTAAGGTTTTGCTTCTCCCGTCCGATAATACCCTTGACTGGTATGGAACGCGACGAGATCCTGAGCCGGCTCAGGAAAATAGATATACTGCCGACCTTCCCGGCCGTAGTCGGTGAAGTGATCAGTGTGATAGAGGACCCCATGAGCTCAGCGGCCGATCTTGCAAAAAATATGGACCCTTCGATAGCTTCCGAAGTTCTGCGCATTGCCAACACGGCATATTTCGGTACGCGCAGCTTCCGCAAGATCACCTCCATCGAACACGCCATCGCCATAGTCGGCCTTGAGCAGATCTCGCAGATCATCCTCCATATGCCGTTTTTGTCGATGATGCGGGGAGAGGATGACACGGACAAGGAAAGGTTCGTGAAGCATTCCATGATCTGCGGCATACTGTCAAAGGTGGTCAGCAGGACCATTCATACAGGCGACGAACATGCTGTTTACATCGGCGGCCTGATGCATGATATCGGAATAATTGTCATATATCGTTATTTTCCCGACGAGTGGAAGATGATAAAAAAGCTTGCCAGCGAGGAGGACATTGCGAGGACCAGCGCGGAAGAGGAGGTCCTTTCCTGCGATCACGGCATGATCGGGGCGTGCCTGCTTTCCATGTGGAATATCCCGCAGTCGATAACGGAAGCGGTCATGTATCATCACAGACCGCAGCTGGCCAAAGAATATGTTTGGAACACAAAAGTGGTCGATGTAGGAAATAGATTTGCAAAAAAGATCGATTTAAGCGATAATTTCGAAAGTTTCGATGAATTTATTAATAATAACAAAGAGTTTGTCGGCATGGTCGAGAGTGCCGGGGTTGAGGTTTCGCTTTCACAGGAACTTGATCTTTTTGAGGGCTCATACGGAATGCTGCGAAACGCGAAAGGATTGCTAGGGAGTGTTGGAGAAAAGACGAATGATTAAGGTACTGGTGGTTGACGATTCGCTGGTGATGCGAAAGACGATATCAAGGATGCTGTCGAGGGACAACGCCATCGAAGTCGTGGGAACCGCAGTTGACGGAAGGGACGCGCTTGACAAGATCGAGCAACTCAAACCCGATGTGATCACCATGGACGTGGAAATGCCTGTCATGAACGGGATCGAGGCCCTCAAGGCCATCATGTCGAAAGACCCTATACCGGTCATTATCATGAGCGCCCTGACCCGCGAAGGTGCCGAGATCACGATGGAGGCACTGCAGCTCGGCGCCTGTGATTTTGTCACCAAGGACTTTACAAATGTCGGAGGGTCGCTGGCAGCCAAAGAAGCTGAAGTGGTCACCAAGATCAAGAACGTCGCAAAGAACAAGGTGCGGTTCCTCCTTCGGAAACTCGATATCAAAAAGCAGCCTGTCGGTATGGAGCCAGGTCAGAAGGTACGCCACGAGGTCCTTGCCATAGGCGCGTCAACGGGCGGCCCGCCGGCCCTGCAGCACATCCTCATCAGTCTTCCAAAGGCCTTTCCTGTTCCCGTTGTGATATCGCAGCACATGCCGAAGATCTTTACCCAGTCTTTTTCCCAGCGGCTCAATGCGGTTTCACAGCTGAGCGTGAAGGAGGCGGAGGAGAATGAACCCCTCAAGGCCGGGTACGTCTACATTGCCCCCGGCAATACTCACATGGCGCTTAAAAAGAAAGGAAGGGAGGTCTGTGTGGAGTTTGTCGACGGCGCCCAGTATATCTACCGGCCGTCTGTTGATCTCCTCATGGCCACCACCGCTGAAGTGTATGAACAGAGGTCTATCGGGGTCATCCTGACGGGCATGGGCAACGACGGGCTTGCGGGGATGAAGGAGATGAAGGCAAAGAACGGCTACATTATCGCCCAGGACGAGGAGACCTGCGTGGTCTACGGTATGCCCAGGGCGGTCGTGTCGGCCAACCTGGCAGACGCGGTATTACCGATCGATAAAATTTCAGAAGAGATCATGAGGGTGCTATGATGTCTAAGGTGAATGATCCAGTGGCTGAAAAGAAACTGAGCAGGAAAGAACTCGGGAAATACACCGCCCTTATAAAGAATGGAGATAATTTCGAGAAGGAAAAAGCGATCGATGCCCTTGTGGCTTTCGGCGGCAGGGAGGTCGTGGAAAGCATAATACCTATTCTCCAGGAAAAGAACACTCCTGCCAGGATGGCCGTACTTGATGTTCTCAAGAAGATCGGCAGCGATCATATCGACGGTATCATTGGAATGCTCAGCGACGAAAATGAGGACATCAGGGTATACGCCTGTGAAGTCCTTTCCTTTTTGAGCGACAAGCGCTCCGTTCCGCACATTGTGAAGAAGGTGTACGAAGATACTGATAATGTGCGCAATGCGGCCTGTATGGCCCTCGGGGAGTTCGATGATGACGAGGCCGTGAACGCCCTGCTCGATGCCCTCAAGGACGAAGAGTGGATAGCATTCTCGGCCATTCTCAGCCTGGGGAGGACGAAGAGCCCAAAGGCGGTCCCAAAGCTTATTGAGTTTTTCAGGACAAGCGGAGAAGAGCTTTCAAGCGCAGCCTGTGAAGTCCTTATCGAATACGGTGACAACGCCGTCCTCGACGAGGTGTTCGATGTGCTAAAGGGATGGGACAGGCAGAAGAGGAGCATCTATCTCAAGATCATCCTTGAAATAGGCAGCGAGGAGATCTTTGGCAGGCTTATGGAAAAGATCGGTGACGAGCTTTACGAACACCTCCTTTATACTGTGGGCAAAAGCAGGCAGCAATCGCTTGATGCCATCCGGATGTTGACGAATTTCAGGACGCGTGAAACCTGTGATGCCATCCTGGGGGTCCTGAAAGGGATGGAGCCCGATGACGAGAGGTATGAGGAGGTGCTGGAGCTTTTCGCGTCCCTCAGCGATGTGTGGTCTAAAAATATTGCGGAATACATGTCCCTTGATGAGACGGGTCTTTTTCCCTTCATCAGGGCCTGTACGATGACGGGCGTCAGGATAAAGGAAACAATGCTTCTCGACCGGTTCCTGAGCGCCTCCGTCGATGTGAAACGGGAGATCATCATGAACGCTCCGTCCATAGTCGACGGCACCGGTGCGATCATAATAAAGGAAGCCATCAGGGACACCGACGGCCATATCAAGGGTTTTGCTGTCGAGGCCGCTGGAAACCTGGGCCTTAAGGATCTCAGGGAAGACATCATGGACATACTGAAGAAGGATTTCCATGATGTAAGGGTCAAAGCGCTCAAGACGCTCATCCGTCTCGACCCCGGCACCGCAATGGTACTGGTTGAGAAATTCGTAGATAAAGGAACTGCGGACGACAAAAAGGTCTATCTTGCCTCAACGGGGCTCATAGAAGGCGGGAAGAACCTGCCCTTCATTGTAAAGCTGCTCAAGGATGAAGATGAGGGGGTGCGCAGGAGCACGATAGGTATCATAGGAAATTTCATGGACGACGAACGGTACGTTGAACTCCTCCAGAAGATACTCATGGACGACGATATACCCCACGAAGTCCTCAAGGTAGTGAAAGACAAGAGGCTCAGCAGGTTCAAGGACAGGCTTGTATCGATCTTCGAAGACAAGGCCAGGGAGATGTGGACAAGGTATTATGCGCTTTCAGCCCTTGGTTCATTCGAAGACCCCGGACTTTTCGATATCTTTCAGAAGGGACTTGACGATGAGAACGGGCTTATTGTCATAGGGTGCATCCGCGCGCTGGCGGACTTGAACGACATGCGGGCAATGCAATTCATCCGGCCCTTTATGGATAATTCCAACGACGACATAAGATCGGCGGCCGAGATGGTGATCAGTAAAATGGAAAGCATTTAGGGTATTGTCATGACCAAAGAAGAATTTACCGTCCTGAGAGATTTCATCTATGAGAAAACGGGTATATACTTCGCAGAAACAAAGACCTATCTGCTTGAAAGCAGGCTGACCAACAGACTGAACGAACTCGGCCTGAGCTCTTTCGAGGATTACTATTACCATCTCAAGTATGGAGCCGACAAGGCAAAGAATGAACTGGCCAACCTTTTCGACGTGGTAACGACCAACGAAACAAGCTTTTTCAGAAATCCTCCCCAGCTCGACGCATTCAAGATATTGCTGCAGAAGGCATATCTGAACGGCAACAGTTCGGTGCCCCCCATACGGATATGGAGCGCCGCATGCTCGACCGGTGAGGAGCCTTATACCCTTGCGATCATGATCATGGAGATGATGGAGGCCGGCAGGGTCAATATCCCTTTCACCATAGTTGCCACCGATATCAGCACCAAGGTCCTCGAATCGGCGCGCAAGGGTGTCTTCAGCCAGTACAGCGTGCGCAATACCGATGAGATCATAAAGAAAAAGTATTTTACAGAAGAGAGCAATGTGTATAAGCTAAAGGATACCGTAAAAAAGAACGTAAAGATCGATTTCATGAATCTCATGGACGATAATGCATATAAACTGTACCGGCAGATGGATTTTATCTTCTGCAGGAATGTACTCATCTACTTTGACGAGAAGATGAAAAAGAAGGTAGTCGACCATCTTTACGAATGCCTCAAACCCAAGGGTTTCCTTACGATCGGCCACGCTGAATCGCTCCACAATATTTCACGAGCCTTCAAACCCCTGGTATTTCCGGGCACTATCGCATATCAAAAAGGGTGAGCAATGAAGACCATACTTATCGTAGATGACTCCGCAACGATCAGAAAACTGCTTGCATATATCCTGAAAAGGAAGAATTATGTGATCGCCGAGGCGGAAGACGGGATCGATGCCATGGAAAAACTGGGTCACGTTCAGGTCGATCTCGTGATCGTGGACCTCAACATGCCCAATATGGACGGCATCGAGTTTGTAAGGAACCTGAGGGACAATTATTATTACATGGACACGCCCGTGATCATGCTGACGACCACGAAAGACGACAAGCTGAAGAAAGATGCCTTTGACGCCGGTGTCAACATGTTCCTTAATAAACCGGTTCAACCGAATTTTTTGCTGTACAAAGTAGAGAGCCTTATACAGGACGAGGAGGAAATCAATGGATGATCAGGCCCTTCAAAGAGACGAGATGCAGGAGATCATCGATGAGTTCATAGTAGAATCAAGTGAGCTCATGGACAATGTCATTCAGGACATTGTTGTCATCGAACAGAGCCACGATGAAGAGGTGGTGAACAGCATTTTCCGGGCCGTTCATACCATAAAGGGGACTTCGAGCTTTTTGGGGTTCAACACTCTTTCACAGCTTGCTCACAAGGGCGAAGACGTCCTCGGTCAGATCCGCAAGGGCGAGATGTCGACGAGCCAGGAGGTGGCGGACATCCTTCTTGAGTCTTTTGACCTGATGAAACTCATGATAGAGGACATCCGTGAACACGGGAGCGAGCAGCAGGACGCCTCTGTTGTCATCGGTAAACTGATGGGTCTTCTTGACCCCTCACAGAAGCCCGCCCCGCAGCCTGAGGAAAAGAAAAAGATCGGGGAGATCCTCATTGAAGAGAACATTATCACAAAGAGCGAGCTCGACGAGGTCCTCAAGAAACAGGAAACGGAGAAGGACAAAAAGGTTGGCGAGATCATCCTTGAAGAGAAATATATCACCGAAACCCAGCTCAACAAGATCCTGGTTAAGCAGAAGACCCCGAAAATGGAGGAGCAGAGCATCAGGATCGACGTCAAGAAACTCGACGATCTCATGAATCTCGTAGGGGAGCTTGTCCTCGGAAAGAACAGGCTCATTCTGGTCAACAGCATGGCAAGGAAAGGCGATGACAGCGAGAATGTCTTCGATAACCTCGCCGATATAACGAACTACATCGAGGTGATCACCAACGAGCTTCAGTTGTCCGTCATGAGGGCCCGCCTTGTGCCTGTGAGCAAGGTTTTCAACAAGATACCGAGAATGGTGAGAGACCTCTGTTCGGAATTCAAGAAGGACATAGAGCTCAAGGTGGAAGGCGAGGAAACGGAGCTTGACAGGTCGCTCATCGAGGCACTCCATGATCCTCTCATACATATAATAAGAAATTCCGTCGATCACGGCGTGGAACTTCCCGCCGACCGCACTGCCAAAGGAAAACCGCCAAAGGGGCTTCTTTCGATCAGGGCATACAACGAAGGGAACCACGTTATCATCGAGATATACGATGACGGCAAGGGTATCAACATCCAGGCCGTCAAGGACAAGGTCAAGGAAAAAGGGCTGATGACAGAGGCGGAACTGGCGAGCCTTTCACAGAAAGAGGCCATGAACCTTGTTTTCATCCCCGGCCTTTCCACGGCGCAGAAACTCAGCAGCGTTTCCGGCCGCGGTGTCGGGATGGACGTGGTAAAGACAAACATTGAAAAGATGAACGGACAGGCCTACATTGATTCCGAGGAAGGTAAGTGGACAAAGCTCACCATCAAGCTCCCGCTGACCCTTGCGATCATGAGGGCGCTCATAGTGAAGGTGCGGGAAGAGCTCTTTGCCATTCCCCTCAATACCGTTACCGAGCTTGTCAAGCTTCGCGAAGGTCTCATCAAGACCGTCGACAAGAATGAGGTCCTTGTGCTGCGCAACACGGTCATTCCCATCGTCGACCTCAGAAAGGCCTTTCTTTTCAAGGGAGAAGAGGACAACAGCGGTTATATCGTGATATGCAATATCGGTGACAAGATAATAGGCATCAAGGTGCATTCGGTCATAGGCCAGGAAGAGGTGGTCATCAAACCTCTCGGCGAGTTCCTGAAGGACATCAAGGGGATCAGCGGGGCCACCATCAGGGGCGACGGCAAGGTGATCCTTATCCTCGATATCCCTTCGGTGATCATAAACTACGCGAATAATAAAAAACTTCATTTGCAGGCCCAGCCCCAGATGCAGGCGGGAGCAATGAACTAAAAAAGCAGGTCACGGACGGAAAGATATATCCTGTTTGTTCGGTTTGTCAGGTTTCTTCAGTTTCTCCGGTCAGCAAAACCAAACAAACAGGTTCACTGGCTGTTCATCGTTTCGTACTCGATAATTGCATTATTTTCGATGAGGTAAAGATCATCTGCGGAGATGTTGATCTTTTTAAGGAGATCGTTCATCTCATCAGAGCGTTCCCCTTCAAGATTTTCAATGATGGAAACAAGATTTCCCAGGAGTCCGTCCCGATGAAGGAGCGCCTCCTGTATCTCTTCGGAGAGGTTGAAATCCTTCAGGATATTATCGAGCGGCACCTGGAAGAGGGCGTCGATGAGTGAAAGGACGCCTGTGATGAATGCCTTGTCGGCTGCCCCCGTTTCGTTGGCGATGCGCTTCATGAGGAGTTCCATGATCCTGCCGCGTATGACGGCCCTCTCGAAAAGGGGCGCCGATCTGGTGTCGTACCCTTCGCCGGCAAAGAGAAGGAGGGTGACCCACTTCTGGAGGTTCCGGTATCCGAGCAGGGTGATCGATTGCCCGATGGAGGTTATCTTCTGAGGTGTGTAAAAGGACGCCGAGTTCATGAACTGCAGCAGCTTGATGTTCAGCTCAGGATTCTGCCTGAAGAGGCCTTCAATAACAAAGAACTCCTCCTCACGCGCCAGGAGCCTTGAGAGCTCAAGGAGAACGATCTGCGCGGGTGAAATTGACTTTCCGGAAATGAGAGCCGGTTTCGCAAAAAAGTACCCCTGGAAATAGTCGAAGCCGAGATCAAAACAGGTCTGGAAATCTTCCTGGGTTTCCACCTTTTCCGCAAGCAGCTTAAGATTGTGCCTCTTCAGCTTCTTCACGAGATCGGGCAATGCCTCCATGTCGGTGCCCATGAGGTCGACCTTCACATAGGAGGCTATATTAAGCATGTTCTCGATAGAACTGTCATAGGCAACGAGATCATCAAGGGCGAAGTGATAACCGATGCCGCGTGTTTTTTTACACAGATCGACCACGCTGTCATCGATCCTGACGGTTTCCAGCAGTTCCAGAATTATCGATCTGTTCGGTAAAAGTTCTATTATGCCGCTTTCGAGCACCTTATCATCCACGTTGATAAAGCCCATCTTATCGCCGATCAGTCTGTTTATGCCGATATTATTGAGGGCGTTGACCATGACGCTGGCCGTCGCCCGTACGTTGTCGGTCACGTTGGCACCGTTCGTGCTGCCGCTGCGAAAGAGCAGTTCGTAGCCGAAGATCTTTTTGAGCCTGTTGAGGATAGGCTGTCTGCCTATGTGGACCTGCCTTTGCTCTTCGGAGACGCTCTGTTGGCCTGTTTTTCCATTACCAGTTGTTATTGTCATATCAGGTCGTCATTATGCCTTTACATAATTTATCGGTTATAGTATTCATTTATTAAGAGGGTGGAAGCAGGAATTATTTAAGCTCCGACGGTAATTTCCGATTATATTCGAGAGGAGGATGACTGAATGAACGATGGAGCCATTCTGCAGCTTGTTACGTTTAAACTTGGAACTGAGGAATTCGGTGTGGATATCCTGAAGGTTCAGGAGATCAACAAGATGATGAACATCACGAAGATCCCCAATGCGCCGGCCTTTATTGAGGGTGTCATAAATCTCAGGGGAAAGATCATCCCGATAGTCGATCTCAGGAAACGCCTTGGTTTCAAGGAGCAGCCTTATGATAAATCCACCCGGATAATCGTTGTGGAGCTGGAAGGCCTGGTGCTCGGTTTTATTGTTGATTCCGTGTCAGAGGTATTGAGAATCCCGGAGAACACGATAGAACCGCCGCCGTCCATGGTAGCGGGCATAGAATCTGAATACATAGAAGGTGTGGGCAAGCTCGATGACAGGCTACTTATTCTCCTTGAACTTAAAAAGGTGTTTTCGTCTCCCGAGAGAAAGGACATTGAGAGCATCGAACTGAACTAAGCATCATGGATATTTTATGGACCAGTCTTTTGACGTAAATCTTTTGAGGAATGTGCAGGCGGCCGACAGCAAATCGTCGGTGGCGAAGGAATTCGCTGGTTTGCGCAAAAAACGTGAAAAGAACCGGGAAAAACGGCATGCCCAGCAATCTTATCCGCAGAAGGGGACGAAAGGCTACAAGAATGAACCTGCCGAAAGCGGCGAGGAACGTGAGCACATCGATATAACCATATAAAGACAGGTCATGGACAATAGGTGATAGGTTTTTTTGTTTTTTCGCTGAAAAAAATTCCTCGTGGGAAAAAATTTCCCACTCTCAGGGCCGTTTCAGCCGTTCCAACCGTCTCAACTGCTTAAGCCGTTCAAACGGTTGGAACCCTTCCTTACATTCAAACATTCAAACATTCAAACATTCAAGCCGTTCAAGCCGCCTTTATCTTTTACCGTTCAAGCTGTTCAAGCATTCAAGCGGTTGCAACTGTCTTTATGGCATATGTATTGCACTACTTCCGGCCATGAGCTTTTATCTGACAGTCGCCGGAAAATACATCAACGAAAAAAGACTGGACATGATCTCGAACAACGTGGCAAACGCCCTGACCGCGGGCTTCAAGGCCTCTCGACCGGTGTTCAGTGTCACCACGACTGCCGAAGACCAGACGGGGCGCCAGACCCAGTTAAAGAATGCCTATGTCAACCTTTCCGACACCTATATCGATTTTTCTGACGCATCAATCGTCGAAAGCGGAGCAACCCTGGACATGGCCATCCTTGGCAATGGTTTTTTCGTTGTCTCAACCGATGAAGGCATGAAGTACACCCGAAACGGGCAATTCATGCTCGACAAAAGCGGACGCCTGGTGACCATGAGCGGTGAACCGGTCATGGGCAAGGGCGGAGAGATCACGATCAATGTTTCGGACGGCAAGGAGATCATGATCGAGAACGACGGCTCCATCTTTCTTGGAAAGGACCTCGTTGACACGGTCAAGGTGGTCGAGTTCAAGAACATGAAGAACATGAAGCCCACCGGGAAGGGATACTTTACGAACTCAGGCAACGAGGCCGAGGAAACGCCAAAGGTGTACACCATCCGCCAGGGCTCTTTCGAAACCTCGAATGTGAATATTGTCCAGGAGATGGTGGAGTTGATCCATACCATGCGGGCTTATGAATGCTACACAAAAATCGACCAGATGCTTTCTGATGTCAACGGCAAGCTCGTTGAACTGACGAAATTTTAGGAGGAACCCATGATCAGGGCTTTGTGGACTGCCGGAACAGGCATGAACGTACAGCAGATGAACCTCGACGTCATTGCCCACAACATCGCCAATGTCAATACCAACGGTTTTAAAAAGAGCAGGGCCGATTTTCAGGACCTCATGTACCAGACCTTAAGGCTCCAGGGCGCGAGAACGGAAGGAGGCGCCATGGTCCCGACGGGCATTCAGATCGGTCTCGGCGCGATGCTGTCCTCGGTGCAGAAGGTCTTTCAGCAGGGCGACTACCAGAGGACCGATAATGAACTTGATGTTGCCATAGAAGGGAATGGTTTTTTCCAGGTCAACCTGCCTTCGGGAGAAAAGGCCTATACAAGGGCCGGTGCGCTGAAGACGGACGCAGAGGGCAAGATAGTGACATCTGATGGCTATACCATTGAACCGAGCCTTACCATACCTGCCAGAACAACCAGTATTTCCATAGAGAATGATGGCAGTGTATCGGTGCAGATCCAGGGACAGACCGCACCGCAGTCTCTGGGACGCCTCGAACTGGCGACCTTTATCAACCCCACGGGGCTCAGGGCCATAGGCAAGAACCTTTTTATGGAAACCGATGCGAGCGGTACGCCCACAACGGGAAATCCGGGACAGAACGGTATAGGCACCGTTCTGCAGGGTTTTCTCGAGATGTCCAACGTCAATGTCATGCAGGAGATGATCAATATGATCATCGGGCAGCGTGCCTATGAGGTCAATTCAAAGGCGATCCAGGCAGCCGACGAGATGCTCCAGATGTCCAACAACCTGAGGAGATAACGTGAAATATACGGCCCTTATCCTCATTTCCACCCTGATGATCATGTCGGCCGTGCCGGTCTGCGCGGCGGCAGGGCAGTCAACGACAGAGGCAAGGATAACCCGCTTCATCACGGAGATCTACGCGAACGGAAATGATGTGAGGGTGAAACTCAACTCCATCCCGGAACAATTCAGGGAGAAGGTCAAGGTAAAGAACGTGAACTTCGCCAAAGTGCCTGATGCCAACGGAGACGGTGTATGCGCCGTGGAGATCGAAAGCGCCCCCGGGAAGGTGCGTACGCTCCAGGTACCCTTCAAGGTTTTCACGAAACGCCAGCTTTTCATGCTCAAACAGGCTGGACAAAAGGGTGACATCATCAGCAAAAAGGATATTTATGTCCGCGAAACGTACATGAACGGAAAAGGGACCGATTATCCGCCTTCAGAGGAAGACGTGGTCGGCAAGGCGCTTAAGCGCGATGTGCCGGCAAATACGGTTGTTACCGGTCAGATGCTGGAATCCCGCGTGGTTGTCAAGCGCGGCGATATCGTTACCATAATTGCCGAGAGCAACAGGCTCGTCGTGCAGGCAAAGGGCAGGACAGTGGAAAAAGGCAGCATCGGCGAAACGATTCGCGTAAAGAACATCAGTTCGGGCAAGGAGTTGATGGCGAAAGTGATCAACAGCAGTACCGTAAAGGTCGAGTTTTAGGAGTGTGATACCATGAAGGCTGTCTGTTCAATAATTTTAGCGTTTTTTTCGATGGTCCTGTTTGCCGGGTGCCAGACGCCGGGTTCGTCGAAGATCAAGGACGAACCGTTTGTCATCGACAACACTTACCGGACGGCTTCGCCCGGAGTGAAACCCAAACCCGGGTCCATATACCGCGGCGTGAACAGCAACAGCAATTTTCTCGGTGACCACAGGGCGCGAGGGGTTGGTGACATCATCACGGTCAATATTGTTGAGGTGACGAGCGCCACGGAGAAGGCCGGCACGACAACCAAGAGGGACTCTTCGACAAATGCCGGTATCCCCAATCTGCTCGGGCTCGAGACAAGCGCATATCCATCCACCTGGAACCCGGATAAGCTGATCAGCGCAAGCACGCAAAACGACTTTGAAGGTTCCGGTGAAACTACGCGCGGCGGTTCCCTGAGAGCGACCATTACGGCACGGGTCGTCGATGTACTTCCCAACGGCAATCTTGCCATCGAAGGGAAGAGGGAGATCAGCATCAACAACGAGAAGAAAGAGATACTTGTGCAGGGCGTTGTAAGACCCAGGGACCTTGCATATGACAATTCGGTCTATTCCACACAGATCGCCGACGCGAAGATCATTTACACCGGAGTGGGTGTCCTTGGTGAAAAGCAAAGGCCGGGATGGCTCGCGCGGATAGTCGACATCGTATGGCCCTTCTGACGGAGGCAGGCATGACCTACAGGCAGCGTGTACACCGCAGTTCGATGATAATCTGCACGATCTTCCTTCTCCTTGCGTTCCTTCTTTTTATGATCGGTATCGCTGACGCTGCCCGCATCAAGGAAATGGCATATATAAACGGAGCCAGGAGCAACCAGCTTATCGGCTACGGACTTGTGACCGGTCTTTCAGGCACTGGTGACAAATCGAACACGATCTTTACGAACCAGTCGCTGGCCAACATGCTGGAAACCATGGGGATCAGGGTGGATCCGAGATCCACAAAGGTCAATAATATCGCCGCCGTTATGGTTACAGCCAACCTCCAGCCCTTCGCGCGCACCGGCAGCAGGATCGACGTGACGGTCTCTTCCATCGGCGACGCAAAGAGCATTGAGGGCGGAGTATTGGTGGCTACACCCCTGAAAGGTGTTGACGGCGCGGTCTATGCCATTGCCCAGGGGCCCATTGTTGTCGGCGGTTTCCTGGCGGGCGGCCAGGGTGCATCCGTCCAGAAGAACCATACCACAGTGGGGAGGATAGCGAGCGGGGCCACCATTGAACGGGAGGTGCCGTCCGAAGAATACAAGGGCGATGAGATAATGATAGCCCTCAAGATGCCTGATTTCACCAACGCCCGGAGGATAGTTGAGAGGATCAATGACACCTTCTCAGCCGTGGCATACGCCAGGGATGCCGGGACGATCAACGTGAAGATACCGACCGATATGAGGCAAAACCCCGTGAGGTTTGTTTCCATCGTGGAGAATCTCGATATAAAGGCGGACAGTCTGGGAAAGATCGTTGTTGATGAAAAGACGGGAACAGTTGTCATAGGCGAGAATGTGCGCATCTCGACGGTTGTCATATCCCATGGCAACATAAGCGTTCAGATCAAGGAGGACGCAAGGGTGAGTCAGCCCATGCCTTTCAGCGAGGGCAGGACGGTCACGACGCCCGACACGCAGATCAAGGTCCGGGAAGACAAGGGAAAATTCTATCTGCTCCAGTCGGGCATAACGCTCAGGGAACTGGTCAACGCATTGAATGCAACAGGTATCTCAACAAGGGACGTTATCACCATATTGCAGACCATAAAGGCTTCAGGGGCGCTGTTTGCCGAACTTGAGGTCATATAAGGAAGGAGGCCGCTTGAAGATGTCGGGCAATACAAGTGTGGGGCAGGTGGCGATGAGTCTACGCACGGCAGCTCCCGTGGGCGATATAAAGATGGAGCGTGCCCTGTCGGGCTCATCAGACGAGGACAGGGAGAAGGTATGCCAGGGTTTCGAATCCTATATGATCTACAGTATGATAAAACACCTGGAGAAAACGACGAAAATGTCGAAAAAGGGCTATGCCGAAGAAACTTACATGGCCATGGTATATGAAAAGGTTGCCGATTTTCTCGCCGAAAAGGGAGTCGGGATAAAGGAAATGCTCATGAAATATTCCGACAAAGAAAATGCTAAAGTAATCACAAAAAGCGGCGATAATATCGATAAGTGATAGAGGAGGTGGACCATGAAGATCGAAAACGGCAACAAAACCGACCTGCTTGACAGTCTTGTAAAGACCTCGCAGGTAAAGCCGCAGAAAGAAGCCGCCGTGGGAAAACCGCGGGAGGAAGAGGCCAACACCTATGACAGGGTGGAGCTTTCCACGAGAAAGCAGGAGATCGACCGGTTGACGGAAAAAGCCAAAACACAACCGGCGGTGCGGCAGGAAAGGGTCGAAGAACTCAAACAATCGATCGAGGACGGGACGTACAACGCGAAAGGCGAGATGGTTGCAAAAAGCATCCTGAAAAGCAACATACTTGACGAGCTGCTGTAATGAACGTAAATACCGTCATCGAGATAACGAAGAAAGAGGAAAAGACCTTGAAAGAGTTCCTGGCTGCACTTCGGGCCGAACGTGATGCCATTATTTCTTTTTCTCTCGAAGGCATCATTGAAGGGAACAACAGGAAAGAGGAGATTCTGAGAAAGCTCGAGTATCTGAAGACTGAAAAGGAGAGATTCCTGGAGAACGTCGACGACAGGGAAGAGATCACTTCCAACAGGACCATCCAGTCGCTGAACGGAGAGATGGCCGCTGTTATGAAAGAGATCAAAAAAGCCCTCGACAAGAATATGAAGCTCCTTTCCTTTTCCATCGATCACGTAAGGTCTTCGATAGAGAACATCATCGGGCATATCAGCACCATCGGTTACGGCAAGAAGAGAGAGGACCTCTCTTCCGTTCTCCTCTCCAAAGTTATTTAAGTCCACTTAAAAAGGCAGAAAAATGGGAATTACCTCTATCCTTAATATCGCCAAGCTTGCCCTTACCGCGCAGCAGACGTCGCTCCAGGTCTTATCGAACAATATTGCCAATGTGAATACTCCGGGATACGCACGTCAGGAGGCCGTACTTACAGAAGCGGACTCTGCGCGGACCGGTTCGGGGTTCATTCTCGGCAACGGGGTCAGGATCGAGAAGATAATGAGCCATTACGACAAGTACCTCGAGTATTCAATGGCAAAACAGAATAACGCGCTGGAAGAACAAAAGACATATGCCAACTTTTTCGGCCGCATCGAGAACGTGCTCGACGAGACGAATTCAAAGCTTGCATCGAATGTCACGGCGTTTTTCAACTCATGGCAGAGCCTCTCCGCGGACCCGCTCAGCTCTGTTGCCAGGGCCGATGTGGCCATGAAAGCCACCAACCTGTGCCAGGGCATAAGGAACACATATACCGAATTGAAGAACCTCCAGGTCGAAGCGGACAACAACGTGGCGAAGGAAGTGAGTGAGATAAATAACCTGCTTTCCTCCATCGCCGAACTGAATAAAAAGACATATGAGGCCGCGGCCGGCGGCAGCGAGAGCGAAAGCTTCGCCAGTCAGAGGCTGATAGCCCTCCAGGAGCTTTCCGGGAAGCTTAACCTGCAGTATTTTGAGGACCAGAACGGCGGTCTCACGGTGATGACGGCCGACGGGAAAAGCCTTGTGGAAAAAGGGAATGTGTACGAGCTGTCGGCGGAAAAGTCAGGCACGGGCAATTTTTACAGCGTCCACTGGAACGGCAGCCCCATACACTCGGTTGACATTACCAACACCATCGGCGGCGGAACGCTTAAAGCCTACATAGACCTGAGGGACAACCAGTTGACAGATTTTCTGGACAGCATGGATGACCTCGCTCAGTCGCTTATGACGGAAGTGAATACCATCCACAGCACCGGTTACAACGCGGGTGGAACTACGGGAGTCAACTTTTTCCAGAACATGACCCAGGATTATGCCGCCAACATAGACCTCGGCGACGAGATCAAGACTGACACAGGCTACATAGCGGTGACATCGTCGGCATCGAACCCGTCGAACAACGATATCGCGCTTGCCATAGCTGACCTCGGAAGTGCTGATGTAACGATCGGGGGAAAGAGCACGACGTATGCGACATATACCGCGTCGATAGCCAGCACCATAGGAGGTCTCTCAAAGAACGCCCAGGACCTCACCGGGTACCACGAGAACCTGATGACCATGGTGTCGAACCAGCGGGAGAGCATCTCCGGGGTTTCCATAGACGAGGAGATGTCCAACCTCATCAAGTTCCAGTATGCTTATCAGGCCGCGGCCCGCCTCATTACGACAGCGGACACTCTTATGACCGCCCTCATGGAGATCTGAAGATGAGAATATCAGAAAGTATGAGATACAGGCTGTTCCAATCCTGCATCAACAAGGTGGGCCAGCAGCTTACCGATATCGAAAAGAAGATCTCAACGCAAAAAAACATCAATGCCCCCTCGGATAACCCCATTGTCTTCGCAAGGTCCGTTGAGTATGACTCTGAACTGAGCATCAGCGGCCAGTTCAACGACAATCTCCAGCGCCTGAAAACCCTTGTGAGCATGTACGATACGTCTCTGACTACCGTGGAGGACCAGCTGGAAACCCTGGGAAGGCTTGCCGCAGGATACGGCACGGCGGACAGCAGCATCCGGCAGTCAAGCGTGGAAGAGTTAAAGAACATCATTGAACAGCTTGTCACCGTGGCCAATACGAAGCTCGGCAACACCTATATCTTCGGCGGTCAGCAGGCCGACAGTGCCCCGTTCCGGCTTAACAACGATTACTCTGTCACGTATAATGTGTCCCAGGAAGGTGAGGACGCGACCGATATCTACCTTGACAAGGGCCAGCTCGGGCAGTTCGGGCTCTCAGGCAGGGAGGCGCTCTACAGCACCACGAAGATCGCATTCGGAAGCGTCAGCAATGCCTACGCGGGAGATACGTATTCGAATACGGAAAGCTTTGCCTATGTCATCAGCGCCGCAAACCGCACGATGTATGTGAACGGAGCCGCCGTGAACCTCACTGCGGGCGTTTATAACGGCACCACCCTGGCAAAAGAGATCCAGACCCGGCTCGGAGCGGATTATTCCGTTGCCTTCGATTCGAGCACCAGGAAGTTTGTCATTACGAACAACGCGGCAGCTGCGACGACCTTCAACTGGTCCAATCCCCTTGCAACGGCCGCCGGCACCCTCGGTTTCGACAGCGTCGATTCGGTTATCGCGAGCGGCGCGACAGAGATGAGTGATCTCGATACGGGCAGGAAGGCGTTCCTCGTGAGAATTGAGACCGGCGGGGCCGCAACGGGCGCCGTCGCATCCAGGGCAACCTACCGGTACTCCATTGACGGGGGAACCACGTGGTCGGCGGCCATGGCTGTCAATACAGGCGGAGCTGATACGACGGCGGACATCACCATTGATGCGACGAACAATACCTTTTACCGCAACGGGGCGGCCGTGACGCTCACGAACGGGACATACACCGGGGACAGCCTCGCGACCGAGATCCAGACACAGCTCGGAGCCGGCTACACCGTCGGCTACGACGCATTGACAAGGAAATACACCATTACCAACAACTCGGGCAGCGTGGCGACCTTCAACTGGTCCAATACCGGGTCAACCGCCGCCGGCGTTCTTGGATTCGACAACGTCGATTCCGTCGTCAGCAACGGGTCGAATGATGTCGGCGATTACGACGCGGGCATGTTCATTGACGGCGCGGGTGTGGCGAACGCGACGAACAACCGTATCAAGATGCTCTTTGGGACAACGAACACTCCGCTTAGTGCCAATGACACCTTTGAAGTGAAGGACCTGAGTATTTTCGAATTGCTGAAGAATTTCAAGGACGCCTTTGATGCGGGCAACACAACCTGGGTCGAAAAGAACATCCGGCATATAGACACGGCAAGGTCGTCGAACGAGAAGAACAATGCCGTGGTTGCATTCGAAGGCACCCAGGCAAGCATGCTCCTGGAGAACAATGCCGCAAAGAAAGCACGGATCGAGGACATGCAGGGCGAACTGGTCAACGCCGATACAGCCCAGCTCGGCACGGAGTTCAACGTTCTCCTCAACACATATCAGACCCTCCTGGCCGCCTTCTCCAAGATGCAGTCCATAAGCATCCTCAACTATCTGTGATAAAGAACCGCTTCAACCGTTTGAGCCGCTTGAACCGTTTAAACTGTTCCAGCCTTTTCGCTTGAACGTAAAAAGGTGTGGATCGTTCCAGCGGCTTGCAGGTCATCATAGACCAGGCGCTATTTGGGCATGAGGTTCTTCACTTTTTTGATCTCTTCTATCCTGTGGTTCCTGTTGCTGATATAAGGAATGATCATTTCGACCTTGCCAGTTTTAGGGTTAACGGCAACAGATTTCGGTATGAACCTGCCTGCCGCCGGGGAATTCATCGCTTTTATGACATTTCCGGGAATGCCGGCCGAATCGTTTCTCGAAACATAAACAATGAAGGCATTGCCTTTAAGTTCCCTTATCACGTCCAGAGTAGCTTCTTTGGCCAGGCCGCATTTGCTGTTTTCATCGGAATAGACGAAAACTATGGGCATGTTCGTTGATCGCGCTTTTTCCTGTACATTTTTCAATGAACCCACCCTGTATACTTCAGGGGGCAAAGAAAAACCCGCAAAGGAGACCGTAACCAAACACGTCAGAATGCAAATAATTGCATATGTAAATTGAAATGCCCGTTTCACGTTATCCTCCCCCAACGTGGAATGTCAGTATCTGAAAATGACCAACCCTTAACGGGGATGCTCTGCCCCCATTGTACCACCTCCAAAGATAATTTCTCAACCAGATGGATCGGGGAATGCCATTTCAAATGCAACGTACAGACAGAATAAAATAAAAACAAAATTACAGATTTACATTTAAGCAGCTCAAGCGTTCAAACGGGCGAAACCGTCTTTATTCCAGTTCGAACTTGTAACCCACGCCGTAAACCGAATGGATGAGCCTTGCCTCCGGGTTTGCGTTCTCGATCTTTCTCCTTAACTTCTTGATATGGCTGTCGATGGTGCGTTCGCTGACTATGCGTTCATCGGGATAGATCCTGTCCATGAGCTGCTGACGTTTGTATATGCGCCCGGGGTTTGCAAAAAGGAACTGAAGGAGCTTGAACTCCACCGCGGTGAGTTCCAGGTCACTCCCGTCGAGGCTTGCGCGCCAGCGGGGTTCGTCCAGGACAAGTCCGGCCGCCTCGATCGCCTGCCCGTCCTGTGTCCGTCGAAGAACGGCCTTTACCCGTGCTATAACCTCGCGGGGGCTGAATGGTTTACATATGTAATCGTCTGCTCCCAGTTCGAGTCCAAGGAGACGGTCGATCTCTTCTATCCGGGCCGTTACCATTATTATAGGGATGCGGGAGAATGTCCGTATGTCCTTGCATACCTCCATGCCGTCGCGTCCCGGCAGCATCAGGTCGAGGAGGATAAGCTCCGGTCTGTTCTCTTTTACCCAGGGGACCACATCGGATCCGTTATCGAGGCAGGAGGGTTCGAAGCCGGATGCCCTCAGATAGTCGGCAAGGAGGCTCGCAAGTTTCGGTTCATCCTCAACAACAAGAATGGCCTTGTTCACGGGCCTGCCTCCTCAAAGGGGATGACGATCCTTATCAACAGCCCTCCCAGCGATGACGGTTGTGCGGTTATGGTTCCCTCGTGAGCAAGGACGATGTTCCTGCAGATCGAAAGCCCCAGCCCCGCGCCTCCCGACGAGCGGCTCCTGGAATTATCCACCCGGTAGAGGCGGTCGAAAAGCTTGTCCATATCGTCCGGAGGGACCCCGGGAGAGGAATCTTCGAAATCGATCGCTGCATGGCTGCCGCCGCATCGCAGACGGACGACAAGCTCTCCCCCGGCGTCGGTGTATTTCAGCGAATTGTCAAAGAGATTTGAAAAAAGTTGTCTCAGGCGCTCGCCGTCCGCAAAGATATACCTGCATTCTTCCGGGATGTCGGTGGTGAGTTTTATACCTTTGCGTGTGAATTCGGCACGATGGGTCCTGACGGAATCACCAAGCGCCCCGGCCGGATCCAGGTCTTCCTTGCGGTAGGTCAGTGCCCCGAGGTCGGAAAGGGTAAGCTGATGAAGGTCGTCAACAAGGCGGTGGAGCCTGACCACCTCCGCATGGAGTGAGCGGATGGCGTCCGGTGTTGTGTCGCGGACACCTTCCAGCAGAGCTTCGATCTCGCCGCGCAATACCGCAAGCGGGGTCCTCAGTTCGTGGGAGATGTCGGCCACCCATTGACGGCGGGCCTTTTCGTTCTTTTCGAGAGTCATGGCCATGGAATTGAAATCCTGTGCGAGACGTCCCAGTTCGTCTGAAGAGGTGACGGCAACACGGACCGAGTATTTTCCGGAGGCAAGCTCGCGGGTCGCCATAGCCAGGGCCTTGATGGGACGTACCACGCGTCTCGCCAGCGGCAGGGATATTGTCATGACCGCGAATATCAGTCCCAGTACCGCCGCGATAAGGGCCAGTTTTTGTTGTCTCAGGAACTGGAACTGATGGGGGCTGAGAAAATGTCTCGGCGGAAGTATGCCGATATATCCCACGGTCCGGCTGTTGTTAAGGATGGGTGTGTAATCCACCTCGCCGTGTCTTGCCGGTTGTCCGAACAGCGGCTTGTGCTCGGCATCGAGGATGATCAAAGGTATCTTCGGGGGATGTACTTTGTCCGGCGGTGTTGACCTTTGTTCACGTGCGGTATACCTGATCCAGTACGATGGGTCTGCACGGAGAAAATCCCAGTTGCCATGTTCCGAATAGTCCCGTTCAAGGTTGTTTTTTATAAATTCCGCCTCGTCTTTTGCCATGGAGTTGAGATACTGAAAAAATCCCCTGTCTATGTTCCATCTCATGATGATGAACATACAGAGGATCGCGAGGCATGTGGCGGCAAGTATCGAGAGGAACAGCCGGTATGTGATCCCTATCTTTACCATATCGAGCCCGTTTCGGGGTGTGTCATGTTCAGTATTGTACAACGCATTATCCTGAAATAGGCAGCCTTTTTGGACCTGTCGGAAAATATCCTTATTTCTTCCATATTTTTGACACATTCGCCTGTTATCTTTGTGGACATGGAAAGAAACGGAAGGGCAGGAGAACAGCGGAAGAAAGCATGGGTCCCTGAACAGGCGGGAATGAACAGGCACCTGATAGCGATATCGGCAGCCTCATTTCTTCACAATAAAGATCAGATCAAGGAGGTTAATATGAAAAAGGTGTTGGTTGGTTTGACCGCGGGTGTTCTTTTCATCGCGTTTACCGTCCATTTTGCATGCGCACAGGCGCCCTTCGGCCCGGGCCCGGGTCATCCCGGTGCGGGAATGGAGATGGGGCATCCCCTCTGGATGGAACTGCCCGATCTCAACATTGACAGTGGCCGGATGGAAGCGATAAAGGAGATAAGGATAAAGGCGGTAAAAGAAACCATCAGAAAAAGGGCCGAGCTCCAGATCGCCTCGATAGAACTGCGTGAGATCCTCGGGAAAGACCGTGCGGATATGCAGGCCGTGGAGACAAAGCTGAAACAGATCGCGTCCTTCCAGACGGACATTCATCTTTCCCATATAAAGGCAATTGAAGAGATAAAGTCGAAGCTGACAAGTGAGGAAAGGAAAAAATTAAGGGAGTTTATTGAAGCTGCCCACGTGAGGCCCCCGGAGCATCTGTATGGAATGAAAGGCCCAGGGCCTTGCGACCAGCCGCCTCCTCCCGAAAGACGCCAGGCAGGGAAAAAGACACCGCCGGTCAAAGAAAAGGCGCGGTGAAAAAAGCTCTGGAGCATATTTAAAGGAAATTGGAACCGATGAAGACCAATAAACGTCGTTTTCACGTGGGTCCGATATTGATGGCGGTCTTTATGATCGCGATGTTTGCCCTGCTGGTTTTTCTTGGCGGATGCGCGAGTGTCGGACCTGATTATGTCAGGCCCGACACGAAGGTGCCAGCGGTATGGAACACACCGCTTGGGGGAGGCCTTACCCGGGCAGGCATGGATCCCGGGGTATTAAAAACCTGGTGGGCCACACTGAATGATCCCGACCTGTCCGGCCTCATAGAGCGCGCCGTGGCAGGAAACCTGGACCTGAAAAAGGCCAGGGCCAGGGTCAGACAGGCGAGAGCACAGCGAGGTGTCGCAAGCGCAGATTATTTTCCGACCCTCGACGCTTCCGGCTCCGGTAGACGAAGCTATAACAGCAAAGGTACCGACGGCAAGATAAACGACCTTTACAATGCGGGTTTCGACGCGGCGTGGGAACTGGACATATTTGGCGGTATCCGCCGCTCTGTTGAGGCGGCCTCTGCCGACCTGCAGGCGGCCGGGGAGGATTTGAACGATGTCCTTGTGTCGCTGCTCGCGGAAGTGGCAATAAACTATATAGAAGTGCGTGCCTTTCAGACAAGGATCGCCTCGGCTGAAGGGAATATCTCAAAACAGGCGGAAACACACCAGGTGGCCCTGTGGCGTCAGCAGGCAGGTCTCGGTGACGAGCTTGCTGTGCAGGAAGCGCTCTATAATCTTGAGAATACGCGGTCTCAGCTGCCGGTACTGCGCTCCGGGCTCGAGGAGGCATTGAACAGAATTGCCGTTCTGCTGGGCGAACAGCCCGGCAGCGTCCACAGGCAGCTCGAAAAACCGGCGGCCATACCTGCTCCGCCACCTGATGTTGCCGTGGGAGTGCCGGCAGATATGCTGCGCCGCCGGCCCGACGTGAGGCGCGCGGAACGCGAGCTTGCCGCGCAGACGGCGAGAGTGGGCGTGGCAACGGCGGAGCTTTATCCGAAATTCACGCTCATCGGGTCGATCGGTATTGAGGCTCTTTCACTGAGCGATCTTGTTTCCACTCCCACGAGGACATACAGTTTCGGCCCCGGGATCTCCTGGCCCATATTTCGCGGCGGGGCCATACGGAGCAAAATCGAGGTGCAGTCGGCCCTGCAGGAGCAGGCGCTCATCGCTTACGAAAAAGCGGTCCTCGATGCCCTGGAAGAGGTGGAAAACGTGCTGACGGCCTACGCGGAAGAACAGAAAAAGAGAGAATCCCTTCGCATCGCCGAAGGAGCTGCCCGTAAGGCTGTCGATATCGCCCTCGGAAAGTATGAGGCAGGCTTGACCGATTTCCTCGTCGTTCTTGTTGCCCAGAGGTCTCTCCTGTCGTTTCAGGACCAGCTGGCCCAGAGCGACGGTGCCGTGACATCCAACCTGATAAAATTGTACAAGGCCCTCGGAGGCGGATGGGAATCGATGGCGTCCGGCGGGGAGAAAGGGAAGATAAAGGAAAAAGCAGATGGGACCAAAGATTGACCCGAGGTCATTGATGAACAAGGTTCTGGAGACGGGCCCCCTTAAGTTTTCCAGGCGGCTGAAGCTGTACGCGGCGCTTGTGCTTCTGGTGATCGTGTCGGCAGCCGTGATCTTTGCCGTGTTCGCCGGCAAAAGATCGGGTGTGGTGCAGTACAAGACCGACCAGGCCCGGCGTGGCGACCTTGTCGTGATCGTGACCGCAACGGGGACCCTGCAGCCGACGAACAAGGTCGATGTCGGCAGCGAGCTCTCGGGGACAATTAAAAGCGTTGAGGTGGATTATAACAGCAAGGTGAAGGCGGGCCAGATCCTGGCGAGGCTGGATACCACGAAACTGGAGGCAACGATAGCCCAATCCAGGGCCTCCCTGGAATCCGCGAAGGCAAAGGTGCAGCAGGCGCAGGCCACGGTGGTGGAAACGAAGGCAAAGCTGTCACAGTATCAAAAGGTCTGGGATCTAAGCGGCGGCAAGGTGCCTTCCCAGACCGAGATGGATGCGGCGAGGGCAGCTTACGAAAGGGCGAAGGCCGACGCGGCAAATTACTCTGCAATGGTCTCTCAGTCACAGGCCGCCCTCAAGGCCAATCTAACAGACCTGTCAAAAACGGTGATCAAATCCCCCATAAACGGAATTGTCCTGACCAGGAGCATCGAACCCGGGCAGACCGTGGCCGCGTCCTTTACAGCGCCGGTGCTCTTTACCCTGGCCGAGGACCTGACGAAAATGGATCTTCACGTGAATGTGGATGAGGCTGACATCGGCAAAGTGCAGGAAGGACAGAAGGCTGTGTTCAGTGTGGCCGCCTACCCGAACCGCATGTTCGAGGCCGGGATCACCCAGGCCCGTTATGGCTCTTCGACAACATCCGGTGTGGTGACATACGAAACGGTGCTCAAGGTCAGCAACCCGGACCTTTCCCTCAGACCCGGCATGACAGCGACCGCGGACATTACGGTCAAAAAGCTCGAAAATGTCATTCTTATATCCAGCGCGGCATTGCGGTTTACACCACCCGTTCAGCAGGAAAAAAAGACCTCCACCGGCCTTGTCGGCGCGTTGCTGCCGCGGCCTCCGAAATCCGGGTCCCAGCAGCGCGACAGCCTGGCCGCGGGCAAACAGCAGCGGCGCATCTGGACTTTGAAGAATGGCAAGCTTACGCCCGTTTCCATCACGATAGGGGCGTCAAACGGGGGCGTTACGGAGGTTACGTCAGGAGATATCCAGCCGGGCACCGAAGTGGTGACCGATGTGATCACGGGGACAAAAAAATGATCGCCGACGCACATCTGAATGATGTCGGCAGCGGCAGCCGCATCATCGAGTTCAAAGGGGTGACGAAGGTCTACGGAAAGGGCTACGCGACGGTCGAGGCCCTTCGGGGAGTCGATCTTTCCATAGACGAAGGAGAGTTCGTCGCAATAATGGGGCCCAGCGGATCGGGCAAATCGACGTGCATGAACATCCTCGGATGCCTTGATATGCCAACGGCGGGAACGTATATGTTCAGGGACGTTGACGTGGGCGGTCTGACCCGCAACCAGAGGGCTCTGCTTCGCCGCCATTACCAGGGTTTCATATTCCAGGGATATAATCTTTTGAGCCGCACCTCAGCGCTGGAGAATGTGGAGCTCCCCCTGCTGTACAGGGGCGCCGGTGCCCACGAGCGGCGGGACCGCGCCATGGAGGCGCTGGAAACGGTCGGTCTCAAGGGGTGGGAGTCGCATACACCCGGCGAATTATCAGGAGGCCAGCAGCAGCGGGTTGCCATCGCCCGCGCCATCGTCACCGGGCCCGCGGTCCTTCTGGCGGACGAGCCGACAGGAAATCTCGATACGGCCCGCAGCAGGGAGATCATGGATGTGCTGACCGATTTGAACAGGGAAGGCGGTATCACGATCGTGATGATCACCCATGAGCCCGATATGGCCGTTTATGCAAAACGCCAGGTCCATTTCCGGGACGGGCTGGTCGAATCCGATGCATTGAACGGGGGCGCGAGGTAATGCTCTGGAACACGGTCCTGCTGGCGCTGAGAGAGATCAGGCGAAACGTCATGCGTTCCTTCCTTACCATACTGGGTATCGTCATAGGTGTGGGGGCTGTCATCACCATGGTGACCATCGGCGGCGGCGCGACCCTTCAGGTCCAGCAGCAGATATCCAGCATGGGCAGCAACCTGCTCATGGTGAGTCCCGGGAAAAGGCTCGGTCCCGGCCAGTCATCGGGCAACGTTGCCTTCAAGGAGGCCGATGCGGAGGCGATCATCAGGGAAATAAGCTCCATTGCCGCCGTGGCGCCGGTCTCGTCGCAATCCATCCAGGCAATATTCGGCAATCAAAACTGGACGACCCAGGTGACAGGGAGCGACAACCAGTATTTCCATGTGACGAACAGGACCGTTGGGACGGGCAGGCAGTTCAGCGAGAGCGAGCTGCGTGCCGGAGCGGCCGTTTGCATCATAGGGGACACTGTGCGAAAAAAGCTTTTCGGAGGCCAGGATGTGCTGGGAGAGAAGATACGCCTGCAAAAGCTCTCATGCGAGGTGATCGGGCTTCTTGAGGGAAAAGGCCAGAGCAGCATGGGTATGGACCAGGATGATGTTGTGGTCGTCCCTCTTCGCACCCTCCAGAGGCGTATTACGGGAAACCAGGACGTCGGTCTCATACAGGTTTCGGTTCAACAGGGGGCATCGACCGACAAGGCCCAGCAGGACATAGCGAAACTGATGCGCGAGAGACGGCATCTTGCCCCGAGTGACGACGATAATTTCCATGTCATGGACATGAAGGAGATCTCGAAGATGCTCACGGGCACCACCGAACTCCTCACGGCTTTGCTAAGCGCCGTTGCGGCAGTGAGCCTGCTCGTGGGCGGCATAGGCATCATGAACATCATGCTCGTTTCGGTCACGGAACGGACCCGCGAGATCGGTGTCCGCCTGGCCATCGGCGCCATGGAGCGCGAGGTGCTCATGCAGTTCCTTGTTGAGGCGGTTGTCCTGTCTTCCCTGGGCGGCCTTATCGGGATCGTTCTGGCCCTTGTCTCGTCGGTGTGGCTTGCCGGCGTCCTTCGTGTACCCTTTGTGTTCAATGGCCCCATCGTCTTCGTCTCTTTTCTGTTCTCGGCGGCGGTGGGTATGATATTCGGGTATTTCCCCGCCCTGAAGGCGGCAAGGCTGGACCCCATCGAGGCGCTTCGCCACGAATGATCAAGAAAGTCCAAGGTTCCAAAGTTCCGGTTAAAGACGTCAGGCGTAAAGTGTGAAGCGTAAGGTGTGAAACGAAAAATCACCCCGCCACTTTTTTAATACCGGGACGGTCCATAGACCTGAAACGTTAAAACTGTATTTCTCTGTATAACATCCACCCTTAAGTTTTTTTTCAAGCGTTCGATAACTGTTTCATGAAGATATTAACCGTGCTCACCGGGGAGGTGAAAAAAATATTTGAAGTGGGCACAAATCAGGCAGTAAACCCCAGGCGAGATCGCCGGGAGAAAAAATCCTAGAAAAGGAGAAACATTATGTCAGACATTTCTTTAACATCAGGCATGAGGGCGAACCTTCTGTCCCTCCAGTCAAGCGTCAAGTTACTCGACAGAACACAGGAAAGGCTGTCAACGGGCAAGAAAGTTAACTCCGCCCTCGATAATCCGGTCAACTTCTTCACCGCGCAGTCACACACGTCACGTGCGAACGACCTGTTGGCATTCAAGGACGCCATCTCAGAATCGATCCAGACGATCAAGGCTGCTGACACGGCGATCACCGCCATCACAACCCTCATCAACTCCGCAAAGGCCGTCGCCGAAGACGCGAAAGGCACCCTGGGCGAATCATCCTACAGCCAGACATTGACGGTCAACACGACAACGGGGCTTAGCGGCGGCAACACGATCTCCATCGGCGGATCGACCTTTACCGCGGTAACATCTGCTGGATCCGACACAGGGGCCAATTTCTACATCGGCGGCTCGACAACGAGCGACTGGGCCATCGGTCTTGCACAGGCGATCAACAGGACAACTGAGGCCACCGACGATATGACGGCATCGGTTTCAAACAACGTCATCACCATTTCCGCGGTCGACACGGCCCACACGATGCAGACAGGCGATATTAACGTCGGCGCATACACCAGCGTATTCACCGAATCCAGCATAGGCAGCGGCACCGAGCTCGCCGCGAAGGTGACACAGTACAACACCCTCATGAGCCAGCTCAACGACCTCAAGTCCGACGCCTTCTACAAAGGCAAAAACCTTCTCAACTCCGAGACCATGACGGTCCGCTTCGGCAACGACCACACACTGTCAGTTACCGGTTTTGACGGCTCCGCCGCCGGCCTGGGTCTTGATGCGACCGCAAGCTGGTCTTCCGAGTCGACGATCCAGTCATCCATCGACAAGATCACCGACGCACTCACAACACTTCGCATCGAGTCTTCCAAGCTCTCCAGTAACCTGAGCATCGTCGATGCCAGGGACGAGTGGATCTCAAGCATTGCCAACGTTCTCCAGACCGGTGCAGATAACCTGACACTGGCCGACACCAACGAAGAGGGCGCCAATATGCTCATGCTCCAGACGAGGCAGTCACTGAGTACTTCCGCTCTGAGCTTGTCAGCACAGGCAGCACAGTCAGTTCTGAGGCTTTTCCAGTAGCAGCGGTCAGCTTAAAACCGGGAGAGGGTCTTCGGGCCCTCTCCCGTTCACCACCTTTCAGGGGAGGTGAGGGAATATGTCAGTGGATAAGATAGGAAAGATAGATTTAGGCGCAGGCATTCATCAGCAACCGGCGCACCATAAACAATCAAAGACGGTTGTCAAAGATGATCAGGCGGTTGTCCATGAAGTGGCGCCGAAGGAGAACGCGGCAAAGGTGAGCTACCCGCCGTTCCTGCCGGTCGGCGATACGCAGAGCATCTATAAAAAGTGAAGGACATATGGCGCTGAAAATAAAACTGAAACCACACGAGAGGCTTATCATCGGAGGGGCCGTCGTGGCGAACGGCGATACGAAGTGCGACCTCGTGATCGAGAATGAGGTACCCGTTTTGCGCGACAAGGACATACTGAGGGAAAAAGAGGTTAACACTCCCTGCAAGCGGGTATATTTCATGATCCAGCTCATGTATGTCGACGGCAAAGACCTCGTTGAAAAGCACAACATCTACTGGTCGCTCGTCAAAGACCTGGTGGAGGCTGCTCCGAGCACCGCGGACACCCTTGCCGAGATCAGCAGCATGATCATCGAAGGCAAGTATTACCCGGCATTGAAACTGGCCAGGAAGCTGATAGAATACGAAGAGGGGGTAACCGAGCATGTGCGCAGGGCTCAATGCCTATAAACAGAACGTAAAGACCACTGTCTCAGGACGCGAGCTCGAGGCGTCGGTACTCACGAGGGGCGCCATGCTGTTAAAAGGCTGCACGGAAAACTGGGAAGGAGAAGGCCATTTCAAGAGGCTCGACGAGGCCTTGAGGTTCAACCAGAGGATATGGACCATATTCCAGGACGAAATGATCCGCGAAGACAATCAGCTCCCCGGCGATGTGAGGGCGAATATATTGAACCTGAGCGTTTTTATCGATAAACGCATAGTGGAGATCATGAAAAAGCCTGCCCCGGAAAAGCTCGATATCATCATCGAGATCAACCTCAATATCGCAGCCGGTCTGCGCGGCTCCCCGGGATAAAACCGGCTTTTTCAGTTTCTACGGTTTCTTTAGTTTGTCTGGTTTCTCCGGTTTTTTTATCCTTCCATGCAATCGTCATTCTGACGCAGGTTGTATCCGTTTATTTTTAATTTCTCTTGTTTCTCTGGTTGTTCGAACCATACAAACCATACAAACCGAACAAACTGTTTAAGTTAAATGAGTGTATTACGCAGTTCCGTGAGGGCGATGCGGACGCGTTCGACGGTTTCGGGCCAGTCGTTCAGAGACCTTTGCCGGAAGAGGCGCATTGTTGGATACCAGGGAGAATCCTCGCGTTCGAGGAGCCACCGCCAGTCGGGCACATAGGGCAGAAGGTTCCATACCTGCGCGCCAAGGGCCCCTGCTAAATGGGCGATAACGCTGTCGACGGTAATGACCAGGTCAAGATTGCAGATCAGCCCCGCGGTCTCGGTGAAATCCTTTATATCTTCGGTAACGATGGAAAGGTTTTCCGGGAAAAGCCTTTCGGCCTCCTTCACCGCCTCACCGTACTGGAGGCTGTAGAAGCGGATGCCGCTCATGGAAAGAAGGGGAAGAAGGTCGCTGAAGGTAACGGAGCGGGCGGTATCGCCTGCGTATCGTTTGTTGCCGGACCAGGCTATCCCGACGAGCATGAATTTGCCGGCCCGGTGGACAGCGGTTTTCTCCATCCACTTCTTTTTTTTATTGTTGTCGATAAAAATATAGGGAACACGTGCCGGTATGGAGTCGACGGTGGTGCCCAGGATGTGCGGCAGGCTCATAAGAGGCTCTGAACGGTCATGGGGGACATGGGGAACGGAGAGATCGGCCTTTCTCGGGACAATGCCGTCCGCGCCCTGGGAAAGAGAAAGCAGTTCCGCGAGCTGGGGCTGTGATTCGAAGATGACCCGGCCCCCCCGTTCCTTCAGCAGAGGCAGGAAACGGACGAATTGAAGCGTGTCTCCCAGGCCCTGTTCGCACCTGACAAGGATGGTCCTGCCGGAGATGCCGGGGTCCTTCTGCTGACGGGTTGCGCGAAGGTATGAGAATTCTGCCTTTTCAAGCCTTTTTTCATAGAGTTTCAATCCTTCATCATAATTGCCGTGAAGGAGCAGGAGATAGGAAAGGTCGAATGCCGCGTCATGCGAATCCGGAGCGGCAGCAAGGGCCTTTCGATAGCATTTTTCCGCTGATCCATATTCCCCGAGCTCCATGAAGGTGTTGCCGAGGTTGTCGATGGCGGGTGCGAAATCAGGTTTGAGGTCCACACAGCGGTCAAGGTGCCGCTGCGCCTCATGGAACCGCCCTTGTTTCAGGAGCATGGTGCCCAGGTTGTAAAGCGAAACGGCAAAAGCGGGGTCGATGGAAATGGCCTGCCTGTAGTGATCTTCCGCTTTTCCGAGATCACCCCGCGCTTTGAGCACATTGGCGAGATTATTGTGCATTGCCGGTGACCCGGGTTTCATGGAAAGCCCGTACCGATAGATCAGCTCCGATTCTTCCAGTCTTCCCTGATTCAGGAAAAGGTTCCCCAGGGCAAAAACGATCTCCTCCATGTCCGGCCTTGCTGCAAGGACCTGCTTGTAAAGTTCTTCCGCCTTTTCAAGATGTCCGGACATTTCACAGGCCTTTCCCATATAAGCCAGGGCTTCGGTCATGGAGGGGTCGATGTCGAAGGCCTTTCGGAAATGGGTCGAGGCCTCTTCGATACGGCCCTTTTCAAGGAGCGACCTGCCGTACCGAAAACTGGACAGTGCCTGGTCCGCCGGTCTTGCCGCAAGAAAGGGCGGAGGGGACGGGCTTTTGTTCCCGCTCATCATTGGGTCCCTGTTCTTTTTCGGACCATGTTGCCGCGGCACTCCCGGACGAGGCGCGCCGAGTCCTGGTGGGTATTTCCGCTCTCTTCCATCATTTCGAGAACGCAGAGTGCATATTCGGTCCTCCCGGCGGAGATGAGCTTTTGCACAAGGGAGTGAAGGGCGATGGAACAATTGTAGTTGTTCGATCGCAGCCTTTCGAGGTGCTTTCGTCCCTCTTCCTTCATTCCTTTCATGAAATACGCCGCTGCGAGGGCGACCCTGGCGGGCGGATAATCGGCTGTCCTTCGAAAGAGTTTTTCGATGAGTGAGACGGCCTCGTCCACATCACCGACGCACAGGGAGACCGAGGCATAGCCGAGCACTGCCTCCTTCGATGAAGGGTCGATCTCGAGGGCCCTTTTTGCTGCATCGAGGGCCTTTCCGAACTGTCCCGTTTCGAAGTAGCACGTTGAAATGTTGAAAAAGGCCTTGTGGTTACCCGGTTCCAGGGCTATGTACCTTTCCCAGAGAAGGATCGCTTCTTCGTACCGGTGCAGTTCCGCCGCCTGAACGGCAAGCTCCCGCAGGGCACCGAGATTGATGCTGTCCGCGTCGAGAAGCTTTTTCTTTCCCAGGAGGTAATACATATCGGCCTTTTCATGCATTTTCGCTTCGTCGAGCTTTCCGTAATGGTGGACGGGGACATCGCAGGACCGTATTTCAGCCCCGGCGCGCCACAGGGAGGGCTCAAGCATTTCGTGGATGGGGTTTTCGAAGCGGAACCGTTCATCATTGATAAGGAGCCGTACCTTTGACGTGGGGATCCAGCCGGTGCCCGACTCCTCTTCGGGGTATTCCCCTTTGTTCTCCGTCCAGCCGCCAAGAGAAGGATTGGTCGTGTAATTTCTCGTGACAAGCGTGTAAGCGACAGGCTGTCGGGGATTCTCGCGGATAATGGCCCGGAGCTTGTCGTGGTCCCGGGCCGAGATCACCTCGTCTGCATCATGGACAAGGACCCATCGTCCCCGTGCATGGGAAAGCGAAACGTTTCGGGCCTCGGAAAAATCGTTCGTCCAGGCAAAATCCAATACCTGCGCGCCGAAGATGGAGGCGATGTCCCTTGTCCGGTCCGTCGATCCCGTATCGACCACGATGATCTCATCAACAACGGGCGCCAGGCTCATGAGGGACCGGCTGATGTTCTTTTCCTCGTTTTTCACGATCATGCATAAAGAAAGGGTGCCTTGCCGCGTTTTGCCGGGGTCTATCGTCAGCGGGCCAAGCCTGCCGCGGATCTCGAGCCCGACGGTGACAAGTCCTTCATCAGCCCCGAAGCGCACCAGGCATTTTTCTGTTTCGCTCATGGCGGCCACGGTTTTCTCCTGCCGCAGAAGGAGATCAATGAAGAGCAGGGCGATGCTGCGGCTGTCGGGATGGAGGTCTTTTGCCTCTGAAAGGATCATTTCGGCCCTCTCATATGTTTCCTGGTCGATCACCGCACTCAGGTATGCGACGCCGTTGTCCTTCCGTGTGGGAGCAAGGACGAAGGCCTTTTCAAGAAGCGCGAGCCCCTCTTTCTTTTCGCCGGAGGTCCATTTCAACAATCCCAGGTTCTTGTGCGGTTCCGCAGATCCCGGGTCGGCCTCGATGGCACGCCGGAAAAAACTTTCGGCATTGCCGGGTTCCCCTTTCTTGTATGCAAGAAGCCCTTTCAGGTCCAGGGCGGGCCCGCTGCCGGGCCTTGCGGAGAGCAATCTTTCGGTGTATCCATCCGCTTCCACGTCGAGATCCAGCGCCTCCGTGGCGTATCCGAAAAGCTCAAGTGACTCAGGACTGTCTTTTTCGCTGTCAGGCATTGCCTGCAGGGCATCGAAGGCCTCTGCGCCTGCCTGTGAATCGATGAGGATTCGTCCGAGACGCAGGTAGATGTCCCTGTGGTCCGGCGCAGACTTGATCGCTTCTATCAGTGCGTCGACGGCATCCTTGATCTTGCCCCTTTCGAAGAGGAGCTGCGATCTTTCTATGGCCGCCAGGACTGTCAACTTCCTTCCCGTTTCGGGGTCGGCCCCATTCCATTTGGACAGCAGGGCCGCGGCGTCGCCGTGCCTGGTATGTGAATATCTGTGAACATAAACATCGGCGGCGACGGTGTTTTTCGAACCCGCCAGTGAACACCTGATAGACAGGTCTATTCCCCATGGCATGAGGAGGTAATCGAAGGAGGGGTCAAGAAGGCCGATCCTGTGGATGAACTCCCTCTTGAAGAGCATGCAGAAGGAGGACAGGCGGAAGACGTTGAAACGGCGATGGAGGTTTCGCGCACGGAAGACGCCGGCAAATTCATTTATACCGCTCCCGAACTTCGCGAGGTCAGCCTTTATTACCTGCTGCGGTTGGGATGTGTAGTTTGTCATTGGCCCCGCAATGCCTGTATCCGACGCATAGCGGAAGCAGTCCCTCATCCCCTGGAGCCAACCCTCGGTGACGACTGTCGACGGGTCCAGAAGCAGGATGAATTCCCCGGCCGATTGCCCGATCCCTTCGTTGACAAGATGCACAAAACCCCTGTTGTGCTCATCCGCAGTCAGCCTGTATTCGAACCTGTTCCCGAGGATCTGTTTGATCAGTTTATCAGTTTTCTTGCTGAATGCCTTTGTGATGAACAAGAATTCCAGGCTTTCTTTCCCGGAGTGTTCGACGATCGATCGCAGGCATTCTTTCAGGCCGGCTCTTCCCTCGGGCAGGACCATGATGATGGTGATCTCCTTTTCACCGGGCAGGGCACCCGCGGTCTCGTTTCCGCGATCAGTGACTGCTGGAGAGATGGAACGTTTACCTCCGGCAATTTCCGGTGATGGTGACTGCTCCTTTGCGTCCATCAGGATGGGGGGGGATAAATGACCTGTGCCGCAGACCCCGGCTGAATCGTTTGTCAGCTTATAAAGCCGTTGTACGTGTATGTTCTCAGGGGCTTGTGCCAGGGCTTTTTCGATGGCCCCTCGGGCCTCGCTGATTTTTCCTGTATTCAGGTATGCTTCCGCGAGGTAAAGGGACATACGCCAGTGGCTGAAACCGCTCGCGATCAATCTGAGGAATTCTTTGGCTGCGGCTTCATATTCATTACGGCCCATAGCCGTGAGGGCGAACCAGAGACGAAAGTACCCTGATGATAGAGAAGGGGACATGAATACCGAATAAAGAATTTCGATGGCCGACAATTCTTTGCCCTGTGCAGATCGTATGCTGTTTTCGGCCGCAAAGAGAGTTTCCTCATCATAATTGCTTCCGTCATAGAGGCGGCTTATAGTGCATGCCTTTACCAGGGGAGAGAAGGGGAACCCGCCGGGATCGTTGTATGCTATCAGAATGTCGCCGAAAACCACACATTGATAACCTTCGTCTATAGTTCTCACAAGGTCGCATACCTTATTGAGAGACGGGTAGTCATCATTTATATCCGGGCCGGCGAACATAACTGATCCCAGAAAAAGCCTGATATCGTCCACGAGGATCACGGAATCTTTTCTCCCGGATCGTGCAATGGCGCCTATTTCCTCAATTATCGGGGTTTCCTTGTCCGATCTTGCCGTACCTTCACCGCTGTAGTGCCCGTCAAGCCAGAAGAGGATCTTCCCTTCAACTTTTTTGATGATCCCGGGAAGGAGCGCCGCGGAATCGCCGTGGTGTGCATGAATGTTCTTTATCCCTTCGAAACGGGACCTTGCAGTCCGGTAATTGCTTTCATCCAGCTCCACGGTGTGGACCTCCCGGAACAAACGGGACGCACCGATGGTTGTATTTCCCCGAAATGTTCCCGTTTCAATAAATACGTTTGCCTGGAAGATTTCCTGGATCCTTTTCAAAAATTCCGGGTTTAAAGAATAATCACGCCTTTTTACAAAAACGAGAGGCATGGGGTACTCATTTTCTATGCGTATTCCAGGCAGTTCGTCATCAATCGGCGGTTCGCTTTGCAGAAAGCCGGAGATTTCCGTGAGGATGTCCACTGCCCGATGGGAGGGGTCGATCTCCCTGAGCTTTTCAATACAGGTCTTCAGTGCCTCGCGGTTTCCGATGACGGCGGCAAGATGTCCGAATATGGCTATGAGATCGGGGTTCTTCGAATCTTTAAGAAGGGCATTTTTAACCGTTTCCACGGCCTCGCCCGGTTGTCCCGAGGCCACCAGGGCATCGACGAGCCGCGCAACTATCTCCGCATTACCGGGCTCCCGGGAAAGCGCCGCCTCGAGTATCTGGCGGGCGTTGCCAGGTTCGTTCAGCTGGATGCAGACGTCGGCGAGCTGCAGGCACAGGCCCGTTTCTGCAGGCATTGCCGTCAGCGCTTTTATGAGGGAGTCCCGGGCCTTCCCGTATTCCTTTTTCCCGGCGAACAGGGTCCCGAGAGCCGCGTGGATAACACCCGAATCGGGATCATTGATGAGAAGCTCATTGAAGACGGCTATCGCTCCGTCGACATCACCGCGGTCCGTGGCATCTTTCGCCCTGGCGAACGCTTCGTCAAGCGATGCCCCCCCATCGCGTTTGAGGACGAGGGGGATGTGGTCCCTGCCGGCATTGTAAGGCCGTGTGAGGACAGCCGATATATCGAAGGGGCTCCCGTAGGATACCTCCTTCGGTATCCCCCATTTGTTTTTGAAGGTTTCCCATGCCGTTGCAAGCGCCTCGTTATACACGGTGTTTCCCTGGCCCTGGGGGCCGCCCTTGTGGTGAATGAAGATATTGTTCGCTATCATGGCCTTGAAACCGGCGACCACGGTCCTCCAGGTGTAGTCATCGTCCTCGAAGCCGAATTTGCCGAAAGAGGCATCGATGGAGCCTATTTTGTCGACCACTTCACGGGTGATGAACATGCAGAAGCCGACCAGTCTCAGCGTCGGTGTCAGAGTTTCTCCGGCCTGACCTGCCCACTGTGCGGCAAATGATTCAAGCTCACCTACATTACTGTATGCTGCGCCCCGGACGAGCTGCGCCCCGGACACGTAGTTCGACCTCGGGCCCATCATGCCTATCGAGGGGTCACGCTGCGCGTGGGCGATGAATTTCGACGTCCAGCCTTTCGTGACGATCGTGTCGTTGTCGAGGAATATGACGTACCTGCTTGCCGGGTGGATATGGGTCATCGCCTGAGCCCTGCCCGCGGGGCACCCGAGGTTCACGGGGCTCTCGACGAGGTGGACCCCCGGAAGCGTCCGGAGGTAAGGAAGCGAGTTGTCCGTTGAAGCATTGTCGAAGACGACGATCTCGTAGGGTTCGGAGGTGTTCCTTGAAATGGAGTCGATACAGAGGCGAAGGTCTTCAAATCCGTTGTAATTGAGGATTATGATAGAGACCACAGGGGATATCTTCGGCCGGCAGGGCCCGGGCCCCTGCTGCGGGGAGGCGCCTCCATTGTCCATTCCCGGAAAATTGCGGATCAGTTCAATATCGACCCTGTCCTTTTCTTCGCCCCGTTTTTCCTTCATTGCCCTGACCACCTCCAGGCTGGCGAATTTAAAACCGTCAAAATAGAAATGGTTTTCGGGGTTGAAGATGATATCATCGCGGGTCATGGTGTAGTGACGGATCTCTTTGTTGTGACTTCCAAGCCCTCCCGAGGGGTCTTGAGGCAGTGCGTCCCTGAAATGGAAGTAATCGATGTCCCGCGCGTCGCGGATACCGTAGAGCGCCATGACGGCGCTGCCGGTGAGGCACAGGAGTTCCATCTCATTGAGGTCTTTGCCTGCACAGAATTGCCGCAGTGTTCCATAATGCCGCTGAAACCGGGGGAAGGCCGCGGGTGCCGCGTGGTTCAGGAAGTGGATACTGTTCTCGTTGAAAAGGAGCTGCGAAACCCGGACGGTTTCCTCGTGAGTGTCGTTGATATGAACGGAATGGTTCGATATCCTGTAGATCTCCCTTATCTCGTCCTTGGCGTCCTTCAGCTTCTGAGGGTTGTCGGTCTCTATGAGCAGTACCCTCAACGGGGAGTCGGTCCTGAAACATTCCTGCACCTTAAGGCGCGCACCGCCGAAGTTGTTCGAGATATCACCCAGCCAGTTTTCGTTCTTATAGATCTGTGTCATCAGAAGAAGCGGCCCGTTATTGAAAAGGCGCACTTCCTTTTCGTAGAAGATCGAGCCGTATCGCTGCAGTATCGTCCTTACCTCTTCGTCGTGTCCGACCGCGGACGGGAACAGAAGGACGAGATAGGTGTTTTCCTTCAGTTTGCAGTGCTCATAAGCAATTGCATCGCAGTGCTCCCTGGAAAGTCCCCTTTCGAGGAAAAAGTTGTAAGGGTAGGCCCAGGTATCAAAGGAAAAGCCGAGTGTTTTTACCGGTATCCGGTAATACATGCACGCGGCCACCCGGTGGGAACCCTCTATGAGGTCGCCGCCGTGTGTGACGGGGACCATGGACATGTTTTCATCGAACCCCTTTGCCCTGACAGAGTCGATGATGGCATCGAACGAGTCGATGAACGCCGTTTCCCCCTCTTTACCCGAACCGTCGGGTTCCCGGTACCCGTTGAACGCCCTGATGTGCTCCGAGTACATACGGCGCGCCCAATCGCTTCCGACACCCATCTCCCGGTGTTTCACATAGATGTATTTTGCCGGAAGGTCGAACCTTTTGTGGCTGAAAAACAGCGCGGGATCCATCTCGTCATAACGGATGCCGTTTTGCATCGGCAAAAAGCCCGTGAAATGCGGATTTAAATATTTCTGTGCCTTTTCGGGCGGGACCATCGCGGTCTTCCCGTTCTTTCGCGAGGACAATCTCTCTCCGACGTAGCGGATAGCGGCAAAGACATCCTTCGAGAACTTCTCGACGGTGAAGGGATGATAACGTTCCGATGTGACGAATTCCCAGCCGCTCTTCCTTATCTGTTCATATGTATCGGTACCCCTGATGGAGAGCAGGTGATCTGTCAGTTCGTCGAGGGTCTTGAAGCGGCTCATGTCGATGAACGTATCTTCAGGGATGTATTCTTTCGCATCAGGCATCGGGATGTACACGGGCACCGTCCCCGTGATCATGCTGATCAGGGGATCATAGGTAATGTAGCCGGGAGAGATGCAGTTGTCTATGCATATGGAGAAATGATATTCGGCGTAGGTTTCGCGCTTATCAGGGGTCGTCCCCTTGTACAGGTCCGTGAAAAAAGGCGACGGGGCCTTGTCGCTGTTCCAGCCGTGTCCGTACAGGTCCAGAAGGCGGTCTCCCCTTTTTTCAAAGTACGTAATGACATTCCTCCGGAAGCTGTACAGCTCGCCGGGTACCTGGGAGGTCTTGTTTGAATGCATGATGAAGCAGAGGTTTTTTTTCTCTTTTTTCAGATAGTGTTCACGTTTGGCCGGGTCGAACTTGACGGGGAAATGGTAATGGAAGAATTTCCTGTTTGCTTTTGTGGACGTTGTTTCCCATGTCAGGACGGCTTCATAAAGATAGTGACTTTTTCTGATGTAATCCCAGCCCCAGTAATTATAGACCGGCGGTTCATGGAGGAAATAGATCACCCTCGACGGGTCAATGTTGTTCTTCAGTATGAACTCAAGGATGGCCGGGGTGGGTTCCTGCATCAGCCATATGTCGACTTCGCTTATGGAGCCGTACATGTCAAAGGTGTTGAGATGTACACCCTGCTGCGCAAGGAAGTCCTTCAGGGCGATGTACCTGTCGAGAACGTTGTTCACGTTGCACGAGGCCGTTTCAATAAACATCTGGTTCTTGAGCCAGTTGCCATATTCTGTTACATAAGCTATCTTCATGGGGCTCCACCGTTGTTCTTGCCCGGTTTGTCGGCTACGACATTGAGCATCATCAATTGGCCGTTCTCCTTGTCCATATGGGGCAGATAAGCCTGACTGTAGTCATCTATGTCCAGGCTGAACAGCTCCGTGTCCCGCCAGTCGTATCTCCTGACATGTGTAAATCCGGCCTCCTCCAGGCCTTCCCGCAGGAGGTCGTAATCAAAGACCATGCCGTGCCGGTCGTAGGCGTCCTTTTGACCTCCTATGACGAGCCCCAGAAGTTCCGAGATGTTCCTTGTCCTGAGATATCTCGAGCATGCCGCCTCAAAATCTGCGGTGGAGAGCCTCAGCGTGCCTCCCGGCTTGAGCTTCTCGTACCAGTGGCGCAGGACACCTTTCCATTCGGCCCTTCCCATGTGTTCTATGACGGCGCATGAATAGATAAAATCGGCAGATCCGTCCTTGAAGGGAAGATTTCTGATGTCCGTAACGACGTCGATCCCTGGCGCGGGAAGTATGTCGACATTGATATAGCCGGGAATACGTATCTTGCCGGCTCCGAGGTGCAGTTTCATCACTTCATATCCTCTTCAGGCATGTGAATGCAATTTTCCATGTCTGCGGCGAAGCGGGCGTTTTCAGATCGCCGGCGTCCGTCACAAACATTACCTGGAAACCGCTCAGGTGAAGGAGGTCTTTCAGCGTTTCCGGTGTCCACAGTCTCTGGGTGTAGTCATAGGTGAAGCCGGATATTTCACCAGCCGCATCGGTTATTGTGACGTTGTTATGCATGAGGACGATCTCGCCGGAAGGTCCGGGAGAAGGGATACTGGAGACCTCAGCCGACGCGCCTTCCCTGAGCTGGACCCTCTTAACCTGTTCTTTCGGGGGGCTCAGGATGGCCGCCACACCGTTCCAGCAATCAAAGACAAAGACGCCCTCAGGGGAAAGTCTTTTGTGTATGCCGGAGAAGAAGTCGAGCAGCGTACCGGTGTTCAGGATATACGAAACGACATTGAAAAGACTTACGGCCAGTTCGAAGCCTGATGAGGAAAGGCCGGCAATGTCGCAAACGAAAAAAGCGGGGTTTCCATCCGGCCGTTGGATCTTTTTTTTGGCGATGGCTATCATTCCGGCGTCTATGTCGATCCCGGTGGTTTTGCAGTGGTTTTCGGCAAAACAAAAGGCGTGGTTGCCTGTGCCGCATCCGACGTCGAGGACTGTTTGAGGCGTCCGCCCGGTAATATCGCCGAACCTTTCAATGATAGCCTCAGTTTCGGCACGGTAGTTTTTGGAAGCCGTGTAAATGCTGTCGTAATACTGGTAGAACAGGGCGCTATTCACCGTAGAACTCCCGGATGCGGCCGCAGATCCTTCGGATATCCGCCTCTGATAACGATGGGTATATGGGCAGGCACAATCCGTGATCGTAGCCGTATACTGAATTGACGAGGCCGGCGCCGTCGTAACCGGCCGATCCGCCGTTCTTGAAACAGGGCTGCCTGTGCAGCGGGTAAAAAAAGGACCGTGTCTGGACGACCCGCTTATCAAGGTATTCCATGAGCTTTCCGGCGTCGGGCACGAGGATGACCACCCTGAAGGGGACATGATTGGAGCCTTTTTCAACCCCGGGGAAAGTGACTTCGCTGATCCCGTCGAGCCCTTCCCGGTAGAGACGGTATATCTCCAGTTTCCGCTTGATGATCACGGGGAGTTTCTCCAGCTGCGCGAGACCGATGGCGGCCTGTATGTCGGTGATGCGGAAATTGTATCCTATGGCAGGATGGATGAAGGATCCCCGGTCGAGCCTGCCCTGGTTTCTCAGGTAAAGGAGGTTCTCGTATATCTTTTCGTCGCCGGTGACGACATAGCCCCCTTCGCCTATGGTGATGGTCTTGTCGGCGAAAAAGGAAAAACAGCCCACATCGCCGAACGATCCCGTATGTTTTCCTTCATAGGTGACCCCGATCCCCTGTGCCGCGTCCTCAATGACCTTGATGCCATGCCTTCCGGCAACATCCATGACCGCCTTCATGTCTGAGGACATGCCGAAGAGATGCACCGGCATGATCGCCCTGGTCTTGCCGGTGATCAGCCCCTCCGCGTTTTTCATGTCGATCTGGAAGGTTTCCCTGCTTACGTCGGCGAACACGGGTTTTGCCCCTGTGAGAATAACGGCGTTGGCGGAGCCTATGAAGGTGCAGTCGGGAACGATCACCTCATCACCCGGGCCTATACCAAGCGCGAGAAGGCCTAAAAAGAGCGCCAGGGTCCCGTTGGGTGCGAAAACTCCGTATCTGCAGCCTATCATGGCATTGAGCCGATCGCTGAATTCCTTGCAGAAGGGGCCTTCCGTCAGCCAGTTGTTCTCAATGACCTTTGTGATGTTGCTTAACTCTTCAGCCCCTACCCAGGGGAACACCTGTGGTATCTTGTCCATTGTCTTTCCTATATGGTCCTGTATGCCAGAAAGGGTTTGTAAAAGCCATAGAGCCTGACCATTTCCTGTATCCCGTAATCGAGGGTTTTTTCAACGCCGTAACCGAGGGACTTGATCTTGTCAAAGGATACCTCGAAATTCCTTACATCGAAGTCATCAAGGGAAGAATCGATTATGGTGCATCCCGTCACCTTGCTGATCGCCTCGGAGATCTCCTGTTTTGTGAAGTTCAGACTGTTATCGCCCACGTTGAAGACGTTGCCTTTCATGGACGGGTAGTGATCGAGGACGAAGAGGTATGCCCGAACGGCGTCACAGATATGGATGAACGTCCTTTTGGAGGTGTTCTCGAAGAGCACGATGCACCTGTCGTTGACCGCTTTGTAAGTGAAATCGTTGACAAGCAGGTCGGTGCGCATCTTGGGGCTCACGCCGAAGACCGTCGCGAAACGAAGGGCCACGCTGTGCTCGCGGAGCATGATGAACTTCTCGGCCTCGTATTTTGTGATCCCGTAAAGGCTGACGGGTTCTATGGGCGTGTCCTCGGTGCAGAGGTTGCCGGATTTTCCGTAAAATGATGTCGTGGAGGCGTAAATGACGATCTGCTCCCTGCCGAGCATGGTACAGAACCTCTTTGTCGCTTCAACATTGATGAGCTGCGCCGAGTGGGGGTTGGCCTCGCATGCCGGGTAACCGCTGATACCGGCCAGGTGGTATATGACGTCCTGTTTGCTGAGGTCGGATTCCTCAACGTTCCTGATGTCCTTTTTCAGGATGTTCAGGTTGGGATATTGCATTAAAAAGAGCACAGGCTCGTAGCCGTACATGAAATTGTCCATGATGGTCACGTTGTGGCCGAGCTTGAGCAGTTCATATGAGAGCAGGACACCCTTATAGCCTGCGCCTCCCGTAACGAGAATATTCATGACAGCCTCCTCATGGCTTTCTGATCATCCATTTTGTTCCGATAATATCCAGGTGAAGCGAGTGTTCTTTTATAAACCTGTTGACCGCTTTGATCACCCCTTCTCCTCCCGAGTGCCAGTCGTCACCTGCCAGGATCCCTTTCGGTTTTACGAGGGGCCAGTAATCCTTAAGATCTTTCAGGACATCATCTTCTTCATGGCTGCCGTCAATGTAGATGAAATCGCCTTGAATATTATGATGCTGTAACCATTTTGCCCCCACGCTGCTTGTGTTGGGGAAGGGAACGATATAATTCTGCAGCCCGCTGTGGATGACATTTGCCAGGAATTGATGGTACAGGCATGGATACCCGTTGATGTAATATTTCCGCAAGCCCCATGTGGGATCATTACAATCTATCATGTTGTTGACGGTACCCAGCCACGTGTCGATGCAGATAACGGTACCGTCTATGTTCTTTTCCTTCAGACGCGACGCAAAATGTATTGCCGAAGCGCCCTTCCAGGTCCCTATTTCGATTATTAAACCGGCATTTATCTCATCAATGTACCTGTCGAAGATGTCATTGTCCGTTCCTCCGGTGATATCTTTTGAAAAAGCATTGAAGTTGAAATTGTTGTAAGGATCATCAAATGGCATCAATCCCATTATTTTCCTGCATTTTGAATAACCGTGCACGGGTTGTTCAATTTTTACATTAAAATATTCCCCGTTCAGGTTAAAATCGGTGTTATCGATGTTGGTGATTTTTTCCCAATCGACGGTGCCGCCCTTTAAGAAAAGGCTGTACAACGCCTCCGTTTCAGTGTTGCTGCTATTGTCAAATTCATTGCAATGGGTGTCTTGAACGCGATTGACATGTGTTGCTATGCACTTGCTGTGACGGAAGCTTGCAAGGCAAGGGGGCGCCTTGTCCGGGTATTCCTGGAGATACCCGGCGACGGTGCTCTCGAGGAAATTGGGGTTTGTGATGGCAAGGACGAATGGCCGCGTCAGTCTCAGCACGTCGTCTTTACGATATATCGTGGCGGGGACCGCCCAGGGGTAGTGCCATCTCACGGCAACGGGGTTGTACCATTTCCATTTCAGCCAGTCGCCATTGTCGATGAGGTCTTCGGGCACCGGGGTGATATTTGTCCCGACCCTCAGGGTGAAATTTAAAATGTCCTCGTTTTCATCAAGGACCTCTATACATTTTTTCAGATCAAAGGGTTCGGTGAAGATCATGTCATCACAGCACATCAAGATATGGTTATCGGATTCGTTAAAGAGGGTCTGGATATCGCGGCTGAAGTTTTTCTCGGGTACCCACCTGATCTCCGGGTACTTTTCAATGAGGAGATCGTAATAGATGTTGCCGCTCTGTTTGTAAAGAACAGCGATGTTCTCCCGGCCGATGCCTGAATGGTGGAAGAGGCTCTCAAGACATCCCTGCAGCTGCAGAGGCCTGTCCTTTGACAGAAAGATCGTTGTGAGAGGGGTTGTTGCCGTCTTTCCCTGAACCAGGTTTACATATTCCCGTGCGACGCGAAGCATGCGTGCGTCAGACGGGTACTGCTGCAGAAGGTCCTGTATGGTTCTTGTGGCATCGGGTGTGAGGCCGAGTCGGTGGGCCGTGAACAACAGGCTGCGCAGTGCTGAATAATTCAAATTATCCAGGCTGACAGCCTTGCCGAAACACTCCAGCGCCTGCCGATCTTCTCCTTTATCGAGAAACTCCAGGCCCGTTATTTCGAATTCCTTTGATCTGCCCATATGCGGAATGTCCTTGTGGATAGTGACCCTCCTCGCATGAATTAAGCAATAATTATGCCAGAGAATATTCAAAGGTCCTGATACCGATGGATAAACATAAAGAATAATTATGTCGTATGGTTACAATACAATAGAAATGGAAGCGCCTTCAGGATGTTAATGTCAATTGGTTGACGAAAAATATTTTATTTAAGTTGTTTATGTTTACAGCCGATAAATATGAACGAGAGGATAGTCAGGAGGTTTTTATCATGAAGATAGGATTGACCGGATACCCACTGGCGCAACTGACGGGCGGCGAGACGCTGAAAAAGGCGGGTACCGGGGTGAAAAAAGGCTCCGCGGACCGCGTCGATGTCCCCGTCCTTTCCAATGTTCCTGATAAGGCAATTGTCAGGTACCTGAGGACCGTCGATGAGATCCTTTCAGACATAATAAGGATCGTCGACGATGACGCGTCCCTGCCGGGCGGCGAGGAAACGGCGGCAATTTCTCAAAAGACCTTTCAACAGGCAGCCATAACCCCCCGGGATGCAGTCATCTATCTTCCGGCCGGCGTGCCTGCCGGCGAAGAGGGTCCTGAAGGGCTCGATGAGCAGCTTATTATAATAAAGGATGTCCTGTCCGCGGAGGCGAAGGACATACGGGGGCGGCAGGGAGAGATCGCCCTGGTTGGTTTCGCAAAAGAGATCGCCGATGAATTGTCCCGCATCGATACCGGCATGACTGCGGGGGCCGTTGATATCAACGCGGTGAATGTAAGGGACAAGTTCATTGTCTCCGTTGACGCCGCCGCCGGCATACCTGTCTACTCGGTCATTCGCCACGATCCGTCAGGCGGGACGGTTCTCTACCACAACACCGCGGAAGGACTCGATGACGCAGCGGCCGCCTCGACAGTGGCAAAGATCGCATCATTCCTGACACGCAATGCCGGAGAAACATTGCCGGAAAGCGCCGCCGCCGTCCCGGATGGGTCCCTTATAAACATGAGCGATGGGAGAAGAACGGATGATAGCGCGGCTTCCTTAACAAGAACCGATCTGGCGGCCGGGAAATTTGCCCTGCCCGATGGTTTCGATCCTGTTAAGGCCGCAAAAGAGGTGGCATCTTTTCTATCTGCGGGAAAGAGTTCGGTAAGATCCGATAAAGCGCAGGACGACAAAAGCTATGATATCGTGAAGGTTTTAGAATATCAGGCCCCCGCGAACGACACGCTCCGGTCGGACGATTTTCCCGGCATCACCATACGCGTCATACCTTCCACGGCCCTGGCAGCTGCCTCAGTGAAAACGGCCGGCGTGGAGAACAGGCAGGAGGTAATAGCGGAAAGGTTTGCCTCCCTGGCGGATGTGATCGGCACGATGATCGAATACGAAGAGGACGATGAGGGAGGCCCCGGTGAGGGTCAGGTCCGTCTTGAAGCCATGCGGACGTCGGTGAAAGAGGCCGTGAGGGAATCGTTGTATACGGCCATAGGAAGCGGCAAGGCCAATCAGGCGGGCCCTCTGAATGAAACTTTGGAAGGGATCGGGATCGATGAAAAGGGCCTGCTCAAGGTGGACAAAAAGGTCTTTGCCGGGACGCTTATGGAGAGAAAAGACGAAGCAAGCCGTTTTGTCCATAATTTTGGAAATACCCTTCACGACAAGGTCGCCTATTTCTTCCATCCTTTCGCCGGGCTTTACGATATCTCCACGGGAGAGGCCGGTGTGCGGGGACCGGGAAGCAAAGACGGCATAGCCGACGAAGAAGAGGAAACAAAGGCAAAGTTCGAGAAGAGGCTCAACGAGATCCAGCTGCTTCTGGAAAGCTCATACGAACTGAAAGAATCCTTTATGAACACGAGATTGTCGGGCCGGACAGGGCCGGATGGAGAGCAGCGGTGAAAAAAAGGATCTCGGATACCGATATCATTCTGTTTGAAGAGCTGACGGAGACGGCGCTCAGGGAAGAGGATGGTACGGCCTTTATAGGGTTTCTTATGCAGCGGGAAGACCTGGCCCGTCGTTTTGCCGGATCGCCCGGATTGACCGATAGGACCGTTGCGGAAAGGTTATTTGAAAAGGAGATGCTGGTCATCCAAAGGCTTGAAGAAGAGCGCATGAAGCTGCTTGTCGAGATGGACATTTATTCCCAGGGCCGCCGCGCCATTAGGTCCTATGGGCCGAAATATCCCCTGCCGCCGCCCGTTTCTTTTATAGACCATAAAAAATAAAAAAAAGCTTAAGTCATTTTCCTGTTGTCCGATAAAAATACAAGGGAGAGGATGATGACGATATCCGATTACCAGATAAGCAGTGTGATAAGGACCTACATGAAGAACATGAAGGTCCGGATGAAACAATCTGGTGACAACCACGACCAGGAAAATCGCGAAGACGAAGTGAACATTTCCAGGGAAGGAATGAAAAAGATGCTTTACGACAGGATTGGCGAGCAAGTCACTGAAAAGCTGAAGAGATACGATGAGAAATGATGAAAACTTCCGGATCCTCATTGTCGACGATAATAGAGAACTCAGGGATATTCTCGAAGAATACCTGAAGGGGAAAGACAGCCAGGTAGAAAGTGCATGCAACGGGAAAGAGGCACTTGAGAAACACGGCAAAGACCCCTTCGATCTGATAGTTACCGACCTCAACATGCCTGAACTGACCGGCATGGAGCTCATCAGAACGATCAAAAAGGACAATGACGATACAGAGTTCATAATAATCACGGGTTACGCGTCGATGGATACGGCCGTGGAGGCGGTGAAGATCGGTGCCTTCGATTACATCGTCAAACCCTTCAGAATGGAGGAACTCCAGGTGGTCGTAAAGAACGTCCGCGACAAGATCATGCTGAAAAAGCTCAATGCGAAGCTTCTGCAGACCCTTCAGGGTTTTTACGACGAAATGGAACGCTACCGTCAGAAGAAGCCGGAGGCTCCGGCCGGCGTTGAGTTGCCTGCGAATGGAGAACAGGCAAGCGATACGGAGAAGATCGTCAGCGAGATCAGAGATCTGGAAAAACTGAGAAAGGGGAGACTTCTCATTGAATGACAGGATGTCATCAAGGCGGCAAAAAAACGGGGACATACGATGATCGAGGGAACAAGGATACTCATCGTCGATGACAACCCCGAGGTCATCAATATACTTGCCGATTTTTTAAGCCTCAACGACTGCGAGATCTACAAGGCCACCTGCGGTAAGGAGGCCCTTGATATGCTGGACAAAAAAGACGTGGAGATCGTCATACTCGATGTCCAGCTCCCTGACATGAACGGCATATCTCTCATAGATACCATCAAGGTCAGCAAGCCAACGACGGCGATCATTATGGCGACGGGCTATTATGATCCCAATTTTGTCATCGATGCAATGAAAAAGGGCGCCTCTGATTTTCTCCTCAAACCTTTCGAACTCGACAAGCTGATGCTCGTCATGATGAGGGTCCTCAGGGAGCGCAACCTCCTTATAGAAAAAGAGAACATTCTCCACAACCTCGAAGACAAGAAGAAGATAGAGCACCTCAACAGGGAACTGCAGAAAAAGATCAAAGAGCTCACAACGATGTACCATATATCGAACAAGTTCAATTCCATCAATATCTTCGACGATGTCTACGAGAAGATGGTCCATATAGTGGGAGAGATCCTCGACGTAAATTCCTGCGGCTATTATATGCCCGACCGGGAGGCCGGCGAGCTGATCCTGTATGCCGGACATACGAAGAACGGGGAAAACCCGAAATCGGACTGGCAGCGGATCAGCCTTACCGAAGACTTCGACCGGGAGGCCCGCGCGGCGCGCAAGCATATTGTGAGGGACAACAGGGTCTATCTGCCCCTCGTCATTCAGGGGGAATCGATCGGGTTCATCATGGCGGAAGCGAAACAGAACGGTGCAAGGGGCGCCAGGTCCCTCGAGAACGATGTGTTCTTTCTCAAGCTGATCGCCGACAAGGCCTCGACGCAGATCGAGAACAGAATGCTTTACGAAAGCCTCTTCGAGAATATCCTCCACACACTGAGGTCGCTCATTGTTGCCATTACCAAGCGGGACCTTTATACAGAGGGGCACTGCAAGAGGGTCACCAATATGAGCCTTGCCCTCGGGGACCGCCTTTGCATCAACGAATACGAAAGGGACGTGATAAGGGTTGTCGGCCCCGTTCACGATCTCGGGAAGATCGGCATTCCCGATAGTATACTTTTAAAGCCGGACCGGCTGTCAGACGATGAATATTCCGTCATGCAGAGCCATTCCATATACGGCGAGGAGATCATGAGCCGTTTCGAGATCCTCGCGAAGGAGGCGAAGATAATTCGCCACCATCATGAACGATACGACGGCAAAGGGTATCCAGACCGCCTGAGCGGCGAAGAGATACCGATGTGTTCCCGGTTGATCGCCGTATGCGACGCGTACGACGCCATGGTAACGGACCGGCCTTACCGCAAGGCCCTGGGCATTGAAGAGATCGTCGCTGAGATAACGCGCTGCAGCGGCAGTCAGTTCGATCCCGCCATCTCCAGGGCATTTGCCGATGTAGTACGGGACGGATATGAGTCGTGATGATGAAAGAAGGGAATATTTCAGGATCCGCGACAATCTGCCCGTGGAATTCCGGCCAATCTCGCGCGAAGAGTTTCTGACGCTTCAGGACAAGATCCGGTACAACTCAACACAGGTTGTCGACAGGATACACGAGCTCTATTTTCTCAATGCCCGTGAGCCCGGCGCGGGCGAGAACGATCAGCTCTATGGTTATATGCAGGTGATCAACAGAAAGCTGGATATGATCATAGAGATACTGGGAAGGTCTTCTTCGGCGGAGCACTACAATGTGATCCATACCGACGTGAACATAAGCGGGGCAGGGATCCAGTTCCTCTGCGGCATGCCCCTGACCGAAGGTGATTTCATTGAGCTGAAAATAATAATACCCGTGTTCCCATATCCCAAGATCACATGTCTTTGCCAGGTGCTGCGGATGGAACAAGGCCCCGATAACAGGGTCGCCGAAAAAATGACGGCCTTCAAGTTCATGGTCATCAACGAGAAGGACCAGGACATCCTGATCAATTATATCTTCCTGAAGGAACGTGAATACCTCCGTCAGAAAAAAGAAACGGAGAGTTGATGAGCTATGGATATTGCGACAATACTCGGACTGCTGGTTGGCATAGGTTCCGTTCTCGTCTCCTTCATGATGGAGGGCGGTCACCTCTCAGCGCTTATCCAGATACCTGCCATGGTGCTCGTCATTTTCGGGACATTCGGCGCGGCGACAGTCACCACTTCCATTAAACAGCTTATCAATCTGCCGAACCTGATGAGGGTGGCCATGTTCGAAAAGAAGATGGACTCCCAGCAGCTCATAGACCTTCTCTTCGATCTTTCCCAGAAAGCCCGCAAGAACGGGTTGTTAAGCCTCGAGAAAGAGATCGATTCAATCAAGGAACCTTTCCTGAGAAAGGCCATCCAACTGGCCATCGACGGGTTTGAGACGAACAAGATAAGGGAGATCCTCGAGATAGAAATGGCCTACATCGAAGAACGTCACAAGGCGGGGGCGAACTTTTTTTTAAAGCTCGGCGGGTTTTCCCCGACACTCGGTATCATGGGGACCGTCCTCGGGCTTATCCACGCGCTGGGCAGCATGGAAAGCAGCTCCAACATGGCCTCGGCGATTGCGAGCGCTTTCATCGCAACCCTCTGGGGTGTGGCCTTGGCGAACCTTATCTACCTGCCTCTCTCGGATAAACTGAAATACAAACACCAGGACGAGGCCCTTTACCTGGAGATCATAACGGAGGGCGCCATATCCCTGGCCATGGGAGACAATCCGCGGGTGATCAGGATGAAGCTTGTATCGTTCCTGCTTCCCGACAAACGCAGGGAGGAAGGCAGATGAGAAGAAAGAAGAAGGGGGAGGAGCACGAGAACCTTGAGCGCTGGCTTATTACTTATGCCGACCTTATCACGCTGCTGCTTGCCTTCTTTATCATGATGTACACCTTTTCGAAAAACGATACTCAAAAGTACCAGGAAGTGACGGGTCACCTGAAGACCATCTTCACCGGCGGGCCAAGCGTGGCGGCCGCCGGGTCCGCCCCGGGTACGGCCCCGTTTGAGATCCCGCTAAAGGTGCCGGCCGCCGGTGAGGACGTGAAGGGCAAGCTTGAAGGGGAGATCAAAAAGCTCAGCGGGAACGATGCCATGGACAAGAACATCTCGGTCATCACCGACGAGCGCGGGATCGTCATAAGGATCATGGACCAGGCCTTCTTCGATGAAGGCAAGGCCGATCTGAAGGACAGGGCGAAGCATACGCTCGACACCATAGCCCCGGTCGTCAGGACGATCAGCAATCCGATCAGGGTCGAGGGCCATACCGACAACACGCCCATCGCCACGTCTGAATTCAGGTCCAACTGGGAGCTCTCGGTGAGGCGTGCCACGGAGGTGGTGCGTTATTTTATCGAAAAGCACGACCTTGCACCCATGAGGGTTTCCGCTGTCGGTTATTCGGAATACCGTCCTCTGGCGCCCAATGATACCCCCGCGAACCGTTCCCGCAATCGAAGGATAGAGATCATCGTGGCAAAGTCACTGATCGAAGAAGAGAACAAAAAATAATAACCTCACCGCGTTGTTTTAAATAATGTTTATATGATATGGTAACTGAAAAACCTTTCTCAGGTCTTGGAAGGCCGTGAGGCGTGAAGCGCAAGGTGTTTTAGAAACCGTGAACCGTAAGGCGTGAGGAGTGAAGGGATGGAAGAGAAGGCGAAAGAGAGGGAAGAGCGTCCGTGGGGGTATTTTGAGGTCCTGGCGGATTTGCCTGATTGCAAGGTGAAGAGGATCGTCGTCTACCCCGGCTGCCGGCTGAGCCTTCAGAGGCACCGCATGCGGGACGAGCATTGGCTGGCCGTCTCCGGCAACGCAGTCGTGACGCTCGACCGCGAAGACCTGCCTCTTGGCCGGGGCGGATCGGTCGATGTTCCCTGCGGTTTTCTGCACCGGGTGGAAAATACCGGCGCCGCGGACTTTGTCTTTATCGAGATTCAGACGGGAGATTATTTTGGAGAGGACGATATCGAACGGGTGGAAGATGACTATGGAAGGGCGTAAATATTGGGGTTACGCAAAAAAAAGGAAAGTGAATAAAATTTCAAATAATCACAAAAAAATAGTTGCATATTTCGTAAATTAAGGAGTATAAACTATTTATAAGGTGGTTGTTATGGGAACTACCGTCAAATAATAATCTAAAGGAGGGGTATGTATGACAAAGGCAGAATTGATTAGTAAAATGGCAGCGAGTTCAAAGATATCCAAAGCTGCCGCCGGCAAGGCCTTGGAAGCTTTTCTTGATGGCGTGAAAGCTGCACTGAAGAAAGATGAGCGCGTAACACTCGTAGGTTTCGGCACCTTTGCTGTTTCAAAGAGGAAAGCACGCAAGGGCAGAAACCCGAGAACCGGGAAAGAGATCAAGATCCCCGCACGGAAAGTACCTAAATTTACAGCAGGAAAAGCCCTCAAGGACGCCATCTAATCAGATTCGAACTGGTCTTTTTATAAATGCCTCCCTCGGGAGGCATTTATTATTCTGCTATACGGGGGTTCACGTCGCTCCCCCTCCGCGAACATGGTCCGCAGGGCCCCTCCCTCTCACCCGCCATGCGGGCAATTACGATTTTTCCGGTTTCTTTGTTTTTTTTGGTTGTTCAAACCAGACAAACCAGATTATTTGGAAGAGTGTTTCAGTAGGAGGTTCGAGGCGTTTGTTATGAGGGTCTGTTCGGCGTCAAGGTCCCCGGAGAGCTTTTCGTGCACCACGATGTTCCCGTTCTCATTGCCCAGTGAAAGATAAATTTCTATCCGGTCCCCTTCAATGTCGGCATGAATGCCGAGCGGGACGTGGCACCCTCCGCCGACCCGGGCCTGTATGGCCCTCTCTATGGAAACCTCCCGTTGTGACTGCTCGTCATTGATGGTTTGAAGCAGCTGCATGATGTCGTCGTCCGGGCGTGTCTCTATTCCGATGGCCCCCTGACCGCAGGTGGGCACCATGATGTCACAGGGAACGATCTCGCTGGCAAGGTTTTCCAGGCCCATTCGTTTG